>Ga0153960_1000056_pt1 | contig 42728 bp, 28 predicted proteins | sample TSFL044MetaG_FD_102274 | JGI IMG/M metagenome (GOLD analysis project Ga0153960, IMG submission 102274) | Attine ant fungus gardens microbial communities from Florida, USA - TSFL044 MetaG | ecosystem: Host-associated > Fungi > Mycelium > Unclassified | place: USA: Florida, Withalacochee...
CATACCTATACAAGGGTTCAAGTTTCGATCGATATTTGCGGAGTTGATTATCCCTCTCGAAAACGAAGATTTGAAGTGGTCTATAATTTACTGAGTACTCGGTATAACTCACGCATTCGTGTACAAACCAGTGCAGACGAAGTAACACGAATATCTCCGGTAGTCAGTCTATTTCCATCAGCCGGCCGGTGGGAGCGAGAAGTTTGGGATATGTTTGGTGTTTCTTCCATCAATCATCCGGATCTACGCCGTATATCAACTGATTATGGTTTCGAGGGTCATCCATTACGAAAAGACCTTCCTCTGAGTGGATATGTAGAAGTACGCTATGATGATCCAGAGAAACGTGTGGTTTCTGAACCCATTGAGATGACCCAAGAATTTCGCTATTTCGATTTTGCTAGTCCTTGGGAACAGCGTAGCGACGGATAATTCAGAATCATCATAGGTCCAGTCCAGGGGACAAATCAATAGGAAATGCTATTTGCTTTGTAAGAAGAAGAAGAAACTTCTATGAAATGAAAGAGTTTCGCGGAAATTGTCTTGATCGTCGGATATCATTGAAAAATAGGAAGAAGTGTTATCGAACGATTTCCTGCAATTCTTCCCAGTATGGAATGAGTAAAGAATCAAGCTACAAGTCTCGATCTATACAAAACGCACTGCACTGGGTTTTTGTCTTTCTTTCGGTTTCATTGATAGCAGAAGAGCCTTACTCTATAGGATAGGGGCACTAGCGCTTTATTTAATAAAATCAAAGTAAAGGGGCCTGAAAACGTAATAGGATAGGCTGCTACTCTAGGCTCGCTTCGCTTCTTCAAGCTCCGCCCCTGATTTTTTTTTAAACTAAAGCGTTAACGCGCCTTATATTATTTAGTAAAGCAAAGCCGCCAGGCGCTCACGTTTTTTTTTGTCTGGGTGGAAGCTGGCGGCAGGGCTTGCTTAACCGGATACACGGAATTGGGATCTCTCTCGCATGCAACTATTTCTATCGGGGAAGCCTCGCTTATTCAAAGGGCTGATTATTTATAACCTTTTTTAGAAGTTTATTTATAAGTAAGTAAGCGTTGGTAGGAGCGGCGGGATGATGATTAGTATATAAATCAATAAAGATCAAAAAGAAGAAATGGCAAGAGAAATTTTATATCGATGGAGGAAATAACAAATTGGAAAACGGGGCAGGGATTCTCTACAATGACCACCCGTAGACCAATTGAAAGGGATGTAGCGCAGTTTGGTAGCGCGTTTGTTTTGGGTACAAAATGTCACGGGTTCAAATCCTGTCATCCCTATCCCTAACTATTACTTATCTTATGAGCGGATCAATTGAGATCGATTCAAATTGGACATACATACTCAATATCAATATATATATATTATGATAGTATATGCATGGGGGGTCACATAAAATTTTTTATGAAAATAAAGCGCTCTTAGTTCAGTTCGGTAGAACGCGGGTCTCCAAAACCCGATGTCGTAGGTTCAAATCCTACAGAGCGTGATTCCATTCTTGTTAGATCGAGAATGACACTGAAATAATGGAACAGCAGTCTAAAGTATGAATTTGACCTCCTGTGGATTAGGATTAAAACAAATAGGAGGTCAATAAACAAAATAGATGTTAATTAATCAAAGGTCCAAAAGCGGAGGCAGTTCCAGTCCTTGTCGCAGCGCCCCGGATTTGATCCTTGTTCCTTCGCTCGTTGACCGATGGTTTTCTTTAAGTCTTCCACCTTGAGCAGGTGACGCTCGCTTTCTTTCCATTCCTTCGACTCCCTTTCGCTCCTCTCCTTACCAGTCGAGCTGCTTCGCTCCTCTTCTTTCTTTTGTGAAGCTTCGAGTGCATCCCAAAGTTCATCTTGGTGCACTTCGTCCATCATCGAACAGAAAATACCCGGGTGGTGCGGAGTTCCATTCAGTGCTTTCATGGCGAAAAACAGAACAAGAGCCTTCGGGTATCAGACTAGCTTAAAAACGTAGTACGTAAGGATAGAGTTCCTTCCTCAAAACCAGTCATCCGAGTGGGGCCCTGCGACATGTGCCATATTTAGGTAGCTTTCGACTGAGACTTTTAGGGATTATTTCCATCTTCCCTTAAGGGATTTAGATAACATCCGGTCGGGAAAGAGCCACTACTTGGCTTGGTTCAATAATTAATTGAAGGAAAATTATATCCCTCTTCGACATCAGATTCTTATCCTCTTTTCCGGGGGAAAGGATGTTTTCTTCTCTACGGCCCAAGGAAAAAGTGGTCTGCTTTATGGAATCTTATTTCAGCAAGGGGTGTCGCTTTCGTTTTCAATAAGGACGTTTAGTAGGAGGTACTTGCCCTTAGAACCATAAGATTGACATTGGCAAGTCGCCTTTTTACATGAAAGGTGGGTAGGGGATCTTAATACTGCCAAAGAGCTCGAGTAGATTCATGAATGTCCTGGAATTTCAGTATGGGCTTAAGAGGTCGAGAGAGTCTTATGCCGCGCAATCTCTTGCCGAATCTATTTATACTATGTTAAATCCATAACCCGAGAACACACATTTGCGAATCCGGCCTAAAGGGGAGGCTCTAATCTACTATCTATTAATCTATTAATAGAACTAGAGCCCATTTTCAGCTTCCCTAGGAGCTAGAGATAGAATGATTTCCGCTGCCGAAAAAAAGTGGGTTTAGCCGGACTACTCTAAAGGGAAACTAAATGTCTTATAGTAAAGAGAGCCCCCTATGGTCGAGTGAGCTGGAGCGCGTCTGGCCTAAGCGGATTTATTAGGCGAGGGTAAAAGTCCTTTTAATTCTAAGGCCGGTGTAAAACGAATCAAAGAAGGTATACCTCGTCCGCAGCCAGAAAATGGTGGGAGAGTGAGAACGAGGAAGCACTAATCCAATTAGCAGCCCTACATCGGAAACTAAGAAGAGAACGAAAAGTTCGCCGATGAAGCTGATTGGGGTAGGTGAAGTACGTGATGGACTTTACCATTACTTGCCAACTTCTCCCGAAAGTGAATACTTATGTAAACCGAAAAGCGCATAATCACTTAAGACAGGGACAGTCTCCTCGACTGATAACCGAGCAATCCCAAAAGGAGACCACATGGCGACCCATCCATAGGACTAATCTACCAAATGAACCGCAATGGGCAACGGACTACTTCTTTTTAGAGCTAGGAATCCGGGGTATTTCTAGGGGATTTTGGAAGAATTTATTGCTTATCTGGTTCCATTGATTATGCCGAATACCGAGCTAGGCTGCTCCTGGTCTTCCGTGAGTGAGTTCACTTTCTCCATTTGGTCTAACTGGCACCGCATAAGGAAGTCGGAATGAATGGATTATCGTATTTTATTTAAGAAAAAACTCTGGGCATCTTCCAATATCTGTTCTTGATTATTTGCTCAATGAAGCACCAGTCGGTGTGTGCAGAGGAGGAATATGTTCCCGAAAAAGACAAAGATTCAGCAACTCGTGCATACCTTGTTTTATTTGTGCCATAGGTTGGACGTTAAAAGCACGGAAATTGATAGAGAGAATACAATACCTCAAGGCAGGCAAGGTAAGCCTTAGGCTTAGTTGTTCAAAGAAGAGGTGGACATTCATAATAGAATAGATAATATAAGCTTGAGCCTTCCCTTCACTCGGGCTATGGCTTCGACCGGAAAAGAAGTGGATTTTGAGAGAGACTTTTCTGTGCTGTGGAACCAGCCATTGAAAGCCTTTTTGAATTTCTGGATGTGTGAGCCGCTCACCGAGAACAATCCGTCGAGGGGCATGGTGAAAATGCTAGTTTTCCTTGGGAAATACAACTCTGCTGTGGAGACAGACTCATCTGAATGAAGAAGTGGACAAAGAAATCTATTTCGTTCTATTCTAATTAATCTTAATTATTCTTCTTCTGTGCTAAAACATCTTTCCCGAACACGAACAATCACCGCCCCCATTTCCTAGTTTGGGCTTTTTGGGCCCTCTTTCGTTCGTCGTGATTGCTTTGATTGCTCTGAAAAGACCCCCTCTCACTCAGGGGTAGCGATCAGATCTTCCTGCTTCAGCGGTTACGAATGGCAATTCTTACCACAAAATTAGACATTCCACTTTGAATGCTGTTTTCTTTCGCTTTGTTTGTTTTGGCTTCCATCCCTGAGCTTTAGCCCTTACGAAGAAGAGGCTTTCTCAGATCATATGGGGGAATAAGACCCAACAACCGGTAGTTCAAGAAGCAAACCTAGAAAATGGGAAAAGACTACTTCTTGGACTGTGGCCGACACCAGAGAAGACTAATTAGAGATTTGCTAAGCGAACGAGCCTGAAAGCGCTTCCCCTAGCTTGATCTAAGTCTTTTACATTTGCCTTACTTATATGCTCCTCGTCCCTTGCTTTCTTATTCTTACACCGATTACAGCCGATGAAGCTTTGGACATCGATTCTATTCTCTATAACGAAAACGAAGATTCAAAGTTTCCGGATAGGCCTTCTACTGCGCCATCTCTTACCCTTCCTACCCCTCTCTTTCTTTCCAGTAAGAAAGGAAAATCCTTCTAATATGTCGCAGGTCTTAGTTGCGCTATTATAGAATGCTGCGAGAGTGCAAGGTGTCCGGGTAGAGTGAGCTTAGGGGACGTAGCTAAGCCCTTCATGTAGAGGATTCCTAGTTCCTGTTGAGAATCTTGCATTCCTAGTTGCTCATAGACCACTAAGAACTAAGAAATACTAGACTCTAGGCGGCTATTGATATTGAGGGAACGAGTGGCTAGTTCAATATCTACTTGAATTTGTCCCACATTTGCATACTCTTTTCGTGCTTTCTTCTGCCGCGTCCTTACTCTATAAGAGGTGCGTAGTGCGTTCTAAGCAACTAGCAGAGAAGAGGAGTCCGGTCGCCATTAAGACACTTCTCGGAAACCGAGGAAATATAAAATTCCGATCCTGGGTAGGATTCACCATCCGCTAGACATACTACATAAGCCAACAGTAGTATGAATGGGACAGAAAGCATTCTTCGACCTCTACGGGGAAATTCAATGCTCAAGTTGTTATACCAGTCAAGTTTCAATATCTAGTAAGTTTTACGAATTTAGCAGTCTACTTTGACTTTGACCAAGCTGTTTCATTTCAGTAGTGAAAGTCGTTCCAACAGACAAAGACTAGCAGAGCGAATCTTCCATATGAGGACAAGAAAACGCCAGCCTCTCTATAGGCAAATAGAACGAAAGAAGACATTCTCTGGCAGGCACGCAGTCACTCGAGCGAAAAAGTCTTCCCTTCTACTCCTTCTTACCGGTAGTTTATTCCTTTTCCACCGACCTTGGCTATTTGAGCTGCGGGTAACTAAGGCTCCACCCTTTCTTACTTTCTGCCTTTCCTTTCTCATCTCGGCATCGTGGTTCACTCACGAAGGAATAATACTGCTTGGGTGAGGACAACTGGAATCATGCGCATGGCTCCATGTCGGCCTTACGAGTGAAAATGGTTCACAGACCGAGGGCTAAGTGAAAGCTTTCTATCTCAGCATCTACGTGGACTGAGTGGCTAACTATTATAGTGCATCGAGAAAAATGTATTAATATAAGAATAAGAAGGTCTTTAGAACTGACTTGCTAGAGTAAGGATTTCATCACCTTGTTATCTAACCTAATAAATACCTTGGGCTGCTAACAGAGACTAGTTTCATTAATGCCTTCTTTCTGGGCCCCTCTTTTAGTTATTAAAGACTCGTGACTCATCCCCCTCGAAAAAGATCTGCCTTACAGATCAAATAGTGGCATACAGCGGGTTAATCGCTTCTATCAATAGACTTGGATTCCTAGCCCTGGACCTCTTTTCTTTTGAGACAAGTTAGTTAATTTGCCGAGAGCTCTTGTTCCCCTCACTGGACCGGAGAGAGATAATGCACGATCAAAGGTTGCAAGGCAGAGGTTTCAGAGCTTTTCGATCTATTTAGTAAAAGAAAGTCTCTCACGGATATCCTATTTGTAGATATGGGTCCGTAATTCAATTATTCTAATTGGTGGTAATAGTTCCTAAATTTGCCTATCGAACAACAAGTCTTAATGTATCGTCGACTTGATACTACCAGCTTAGATACATGTACCGGATGAGGCGGAACCCCATACTAAAAATAACAAAGGAAGACCCATGCATCAATCAAGATCTCTATCTATAATATAACATACCTCAGGTTGGATTCAACCACTTAGGATGATGATCTGCAAAACCAAACCCCATGACTTTATGCTCTGCCAGTCTTCCCCTCTTCTAGCTATTCGCATGCGTCGATCAATCATCTTCGGCAAAATGACCAGATAAAGTATGCACCAAGGATCCATTAGATTAAACTAAGTGCATGATAGACCGATTCTTATATCCTTTGAATGTGACCACTGGTTAGATTATGATTATGTAAATGGATCCGATCCATTACCATTAAGTCGGGCCTGTGGACAATGTTTTAATGGATCACCCCTGATGCCTGATGGGCAAAAGAAAAACATGAGCCCAATACGGTACCTCATAGGGCAATCATTGTACTTAGGGTCACTCTCCCATCTGTTATCTTCATTGTATCGATTCAGTCTGGTCGATCAGGAGAGCGAGTGCGAGAGAGATTGAAATAGCTATGCCCAACCTATCCATACGTGCTTGTTGAATCCTATGTATTCCGATAGCGCGGCAACTCGTGTTGTTTATTCCTTTCTTAATCCAGCATCCAGTAGGTCGCTTCATATGGGCATGCCCGAACGCAAAAAAGGCTATCCGAGATTCTGCCTTCCGCTTTGAAAACATTGGGAAGGGGTCGGGGTTTCAGCTGATTGGAAGGTACAAGCGGTTAAGGTCAAGTGGGTTTTGTTAGATACACAATGTCATGGATGGATTTGATAATGGAAGGGAAGGGCTTATGAACCGGGAAGTTACCCCTACATGTGGTAGGGGGCATCAACATAGCGATTGTCGGTTTTTTCAATCTTCTGGAATAGATACAGGAATGAAATCTGAACATGAGCTAGTGCCACCATACTCCTTGGAGGGACTCCTCTTTCGGTATAATAATAATACTTTTTTTTATTTTTGGTGGGCCTGTAGAACGCTTCTTTATTTTATCGCCGGATTGTCACTTATGAGCAGCTTCTTTCTATTTTCAATTCACGGCTGAAAAGAGCAGATGAAATTCTATTGTGGGTGGTTGGCTCAAGAAAAGTGGAATACTAACGAGTGAGGGGAGGCTTTCTTTTGGGTTATCCCGAATGAAATGCTTGTTCACTTTTTTTCTGCCATTTTGTTTTCTATCAGTATCAGAACTCGACTTCAAATGGAAACATTTATCTCAACCGGAAGGATTTTTTCTTTGTCTTTGTCAAGCAGGCACCATAACAGGACTGCAAAAGCACATCGGGCAGCTAGCAGCAGCAGCAAAACAAAAGACGGTTGAATCTTGGTAGTTGTGGTCGTGACAGGCACTCGGGCTGACAGCCATCTTAGTGAGGTAGTATATTTCGTTGAAGTAGCGGGTCTCCCCCATCTGGTACTTCTCGTTCTAGTCAACGAAGGAACAATCTTTCGAGGAATAACCTTTTCTGTAGTTGGACTACCAGGATTATTCAATAGTAGTAGGTTCAGGATCATCCTAAAATACTAATAATAAGCTGGGGCGAGTTACCTCATAGCAAGCAAGCACTGGTGCTACTGGCATGGGCCTCTACCCCTAATGTTAGTAGCGTAGACCGGCCTCGGACAACTAAGTGAACCGGACACGGACAAGGATTTTGGGCTTTCAAGGGTTCCCAAGAGTCTGAGGAATATATATTAGATATTATGTTATAACCTGAAAAACTGGATACCTGACAAGAATGGAAAGCTCAACACCCTAAACAAACTTCATCGAGATTGAGATATATTCCCTGCTCCGAAACGGATTCTGCCAGTACGTTACGTTACTAGAATAGGCGGTTGGCAAAGCTAACAGGGATAGGATGCCGCGACAAAAAATCCAGTTGGAGTCTATCGGAGAGCAACTCCAAAGCAAATGGGGCTGATTAGAGAAGGGACTTTTTTATCCTTCACCACTGGTACACTTCTTTGTTCTTGGTTAGCGCTCATTTTTTCCTTGTATACGCTCCTGTGTTCAGTGCCCCCCTTCTTCTCGCAGAAATTGGATATCAGAGTCATGCAGTCCTATTTTCTGGCTGCAAGGCCCGGCCTTATGGTTGCTACCGCTCTCTGCGCTTCTATGTACCATTTTTAGTAAAAATGGATGCAGGGCATATCTACTGACCCGACGAAGCTGACGTAATTCTATCCATAGCTGTCTGTACCGCTACCTCTAGACCTTTTCCTCGCTTTGTCACTATTTGAAGAGGAACTGGCGGAATAATTAGTTTAGTCTGAACGAACCGGAACCACCGAAATCAGACCCGTTGATGTGCCGTCCTCATGTAGTGGTGTCCGTGGTTGCGGTATGATCGGCTGTACCGCCCGCATGCGTGAATCTTTGAAGTCTTTACTGTATTTACGACTATGCTTGGGCCAGTGATCACTATGCCCTAGTTTACTCAGTCGGGAGGTTCACCATTACGAAGTCTGGAAAGAGGGTCCACTGCGCATTTATCGAACAAAGCTTCTTCTCGTCACAATCGTTCAATCAAATTCCGTCAAACCCGGCTTGTTGACCAAGTAAAGCAACTCCAACTGTCACTGCAACAAGTTAGAAGGCAGATTCAATTGCTTCTGCCTTCTAACTTGTAATCTTTCAAGCAAGCAAAGGAGACATCTTTACTTTTGGGAAAGAAGAGTAGGGATGCGGGCTTCACCTTCAATGCCGAGCCATTATCAACAAGCACTCTTGCAAGGCTATATCCTTTCCATTTTACTGGAATGTGGAGGATCGAGAGACCAGACCTCGTTCTTCTGGGGGAATTTTTTCATCAGTGAATGCAATGGAGCTAATAGCCATGATGTTCCCTACAATGTTGTCCAATGTCCAAGCTTTCAGCTTTCCACCGAAATGCTATGGGAAGCTTCGAACAGTCTTGTGAGTAAAGCATTCCGATGTTCCTTTGAAGGAAGGCGATTCAGTTGTTCAAGAACACGCTTTATGAGCTTCAACACAGAATCCCTAGCTAACAAGAACGGATAAGAGAACTGCTTCTGAAAGAAGACTTGTTCGCAGCGAATGGTTCTGTCCTACTTGACTTTTTTATGATTGATCCGAATCTCGTTCACTCTGTGAGATAATGGATCTAACGTTAGGGCTTAGTGACTCCATCTCTCTTGCCGGCTTAGCCAAACTAATTGAACTCGAGTCATTGGCTTCCTTAAGCCATTTCCATACTAAAATAAAAAGAGCTAAATCGGATGGTGACTAGATTCATTCCGCAGCACGAACAGGGTCCGGCCCATTCGGTACAGAAGATTGATGTGTCATCTTTCTCTTTCTAACTCTTTATAACCACGTTCATTTGTTATCAGTAGGGACAGGAGCCCCTCAAACAGTTTCTGTTCTACTTCCTGCCAGTGGAAGAGCATTAGATGAGTCAAGGGGATTTTCAAGCTTTTCTGTTTCTTAGGCAAAAGCGGGATTATTGAATGAAAAGCAACTAGATCAGAAATGGACTCACATCGAATGGAAGGGCCACAGGGAAGATATATTGCTACTAGGGAAGGTAGAAGCAAGAAAACAACCGCCAAAAAGGAATTAGCAATGGGGGATTTCCAAAAAAAAGTCCCAGCGAAGCGGCCTGTAGCTAAGTCAGCTCAAAGTCATTACAAGGCAGGATAGAAGTTTTTCTGATGTTCGCTTAACGCTCTTTACCGGTCAACTTTCTCATAGAAATTCCTGGTGAAGAAGCGAAAGCTGCTCCCTTTCTTCTTACCTGCTACGATGTAGTTTTCTTTGCACTCTCTTTGTTTTGGTCTCTTTCATTCAAGCTTAGGAAAGTCGCCCTTCTTTCCCATGCTGATTCGTAAGTGGCTAATCCATTCCGGATAGAGATCCCGGTTTATTCCTTTTTGCAGGAATGTTGGGCTTTTTGATATCCAGCCCTTTCACCAGAGCTACTTGGGAGACTTCCATGAGCTTTGTTTCCAGGTAGGGTAACTTCTGTTTTCATGTTCACATCTTTTTCTGACTCTTTCATTTCGCCTCCCTCGAAGTCAAAAATATTTAGTGAGACCAGATCAGCCGGAAGCCTTGGTGTGTTAACAAAGCATTCCTTCTAAACTTACCGTTCTATTTCTTTCTTGAGAGTTTAGAAGCAGCTAATCGTATTTTTTTCTTGAAAGCTCATAGCCAAAGGGCACGAAAATTAGCGCCTCAGGAACGAACTCTCTGGGAAGTAGCTTGAACTAAACTACCTATTTACCCGCGGTCAAAAGAGAGATTTCCTGCGCCCCCTTACACACTGACACGCCCTAATAATACCAATTCACAAAGGCCTACTAATACGAATACAAGCACTATATGCGATACGCATTCCCACCAATACCAAAACTAGGCATACTTCAAAACGCCCATACACGTTAATTTCAAAGACCGGAAGGGGCACCAACTGGGGTCTCATTCCCCAGTAAATAAGGATGTTTCCGTCCTTATTCCGGATTGCTGAGCACGTAGTGTGATGTGATTCGGGTGTCTAGGGGTCAGAATCTGACGGTAACCTAGATCCTATCTATGGTACTTGTCCGAGGATGATCCTCAAACAGAGCACCTATGACGGTAGATCCGATCCTTTGGTGACGACTATATGTCATAGAACAACCTCTAATCTTTGTTCCCATAGTTTACTATGGTAGCAAAGACCCTGGTTGGAACCCCCCCCACGAACTCATTTATTGAGTTAGTAAAGGAGAGTGGAGAGTGGGAAGTATTTCTTCTTCCATTGGTTCCCTGTGATCTAAACTGGATAACATCATGAAGACATTATTCAATCTAGTTCAAAGGGTCCCTACATTCTCCTGGCGGAGCTTGTTTGAACGAGCTCGACTATTAAAGGGACTTCTTCTTCGAGTCCCCTTGATAGTCTCAGGTGTTCTTTCTAAGGAGGTCGGTCTCGCCGCCGTCTCGTTTGTGCGCGAGGTGATACGGTTAAAACGTAAATATGGCTTACTCTTCGTTGCGCTTTACTTAAAGCAATACAGCGTATGCCTACAGCGTTATTACGCTGGGAGTTACTCGCGAGGAGACTCCATTTCTGTTCCTGTATCACTGACACGATGTGGGATACCACAGATTATCCCTGCCGCTTTACGTAAGTGTATTAGGGCTAGGAATGATCGAGGAGATACTATAGTAAAGATATACCTCTCATGGTTCTCTTTAGCCAAATTGGTGGAATTAGCTCCGAAAGTATCGAAAGGAACATTCCAATCGATCACGGAAATTCCAGAGGATTATGAGGGTTATATCGGACCGATAAAAGAATTCTTGGCAGAAATGAAGGAATCTGCCAGGAGTCTTTGGTCCCTATATGTGCCCACTATCTCAACTATTCCCCTTGAGAAAGGGATTTGTTGGGAACCTACCTGGAAATCTACTCCAATCCTGGACTCTTATATACGACGTTGCACACAACGGTCAGATAAGGTTCAGGATGATCCAGGCTTCCCACCCGCACCATTAAACATATTTACATAAAGTACGAGTTGGCAGCCTATGGAATGAATGTTGCTAAGATACATTCAATCCCGGACGGAGTATTCTCACCGGGTATTCTATGGAATCATCGGATTTTATATCCGAAAGATACTATCATAACCTCGTACTTTTCTAGGGAAGACCTTAATTACTTCGAGCGTGCAGTTGGACCTCAAATGTCCGCTGTTGCCGAAGCATAGAAAGGTGTTCCACTAGTAACAGGTAGGATCTGTCAGGTGATTGAGGGTGGAGGTAAGAGGCGATTGTTTGCCGTATGTAATTACGTTAAACAACGTCTTCTCTCACCTGTCCATGATTGGGCATTTAAAGTCCTATCAGTAATTCGTTCTGATGGGACTTTTGACCAAGAGCGTCCGTTGCGGCGTCTGAGAGCCATTCCTGGTCTCAAAGACGTTTATTCATATGATCTAAAATCCGCAACCGACCGGTGGCCACTGAGTGTGATCTACACGACCCTTAAGTCTTTGTTTGGGTCTGAGTTCGCGTCTTCAGTGGTCAACAGCTCATTGGGCCTCAATACCTTCTTGGTTGGCCCCCCCCTTACGAGGAGGTATCATGAGGTGTCCTTTCTTGTCGGACAGGCCCTTGGTTTCAAGGGGTCTTGGTCACTCTTTGCTTTGTCACATCATTTTGTGGTGTGGCTAGCAGCCAAAAGAGCGGATCCAAGTAGGTCTCGTCCCTTTTGGAAGTATGCTTTACTCGGTGATGACATTGTCATTGCCGATAAAGAGGTTGCTTACCACTACAAGGAGATCTTAGATCAGTTGGGTGTAAAGATTTCAATGCCTAAATCCATTATATCGGATTCTGGGTGTTGTGAATTTGCTAAGCGATTTTGGGTCAAATCAATGAAAGTTGATTTGTCCCCAATCTCTCTTCGCGCACTCACTGGTTGTAGATCGATCCGTGGCCTTGTCCAAATTGCTGGGAAGTATGGAGTTACCTCTCCATCTGTCCTTCAGCGCCTTGGTGGGGCTGGATTTCGGGTACGTTCCCGTCTTATGACTACTCAGTCAAAGAAGTGGGAACGGTTAAAGATAGTGGCGAGTAAGCCCTTTGGGCCACATGCACTACCTTTAGAAATGTGGTTAGGTAGGGGAAACCCTCTTAACCCATATATAAAGGGGAAGATGGTGCATCTTCTCCGAAAGGAATTGAAACCTAAGGAGTTGCAGATCTTTCCTTCAGATCTGGTGTTTGAAGGTGAAAGGGTCATTCTTGAGCATACTGTTTTGCTCAGATGGGTAAAACAATGGCTTAAGCTTGTATCCTGGTACTTTACCAAAGCGTTAGATGAGAATGTGTCCATTGAAGAATTGATGGCTGCACCAATGTGTGCAAGATCCTGGAAAAGGACCGAACGTGATGAGAATCTCATCCGTTTTGGCCTGATCTGGAAATTGTACGACATGGGTGTAGGATGGTCGACAGGTACAACACCTAGGTATATACTGTCACCAGATACCATCATTAGTCATAGTAGATGGATTAGAGTAGGACTTAAAGGGTCTGACTTCATCATGTCTCCTGTTGACTAACCATCAACAGGTGAAAAGGACACTTGGTCATAATAATTTAGGTGCACCTGAAGGCTCGCCCCGACTGCTTTCATTTAGCTGCTAAGAGATAAACAGGATCTGACAGCGTCTTCTCTAGGCTGATCCTACCCGTGGGAACATACTGAGGAGAGCTGAGAGTTAAAGGCTTGTTGAAGAAAAAGAGCAGAAAGCAGCAAGTACTATTAGAATCCATCCCGACCGTGTAATAGAAAACTAAATGAAATTCCCGCGGCCTCTCATTCAATTCTCTAGGATTCTCTTCCTGATCTTCCACGGGTATTGAAGACAAAGGCTGAAGAGCTTAGGCGCCTAACTTCGAATAGAAGTTACAGAAGCCGGAGAAGACACTATAACATTACTGCAGACAGAGCAGACATGGCAACAACGTCAGCTTATCTTGAAGCGATATAAGCTCTAGTAGGCTTAAGTCCCCGGGTCTTCTATTCAAAATTTAGCCCGAGAAAGGCATTCTTTTGTTGCGGGGAATCCGATTTCCTTCTCTTTTCAAGCCCCGGAAAGCAACAAGAAGTCAGTTGGAAGCAGGAGATAAGTCATTCGATGTTCTTGAGACAATACCGCCCGGAGAAGTTGAATGCTACCTCAGCCGGAATGAAATATCATATGAAAAGATAGGTTTAGCTTCCGTCAGCCTAACAAAACTCTAACTAAGAAAAAAGACAAGGAGGAGAGCTTTTTCCTCTTTGGGCACTCCATGGCTCTGTGAGGGCCATCACAAACAGCTCGTCTCACAGAATACTTCTGGGCTCGCCTCCCGTTGTTCTCTTTCGTGCTATCGGTTGTAAAGTGCTGCTCAAGCTGAGCTAACTACAGGTCCGAATGAACTGGGACACCAGACCATTCTTATCTTATGCGGAAGCAAGCCCTTTGTTTCTATACGAGTTTTCTTCAGTTGCTTAGGGTGAGCAAACCATTCACCTTCTAAATAGGAGTCTGTGGACATCCATTTACATCATTTCTTTGAAAAGCTCCGACTTCATTCTTTTCCTTTCCCACTTCACGGAAGAACCGGGAAAAGTAGTAGCCTAGGAGGATGACCCTTCTATCCAGAAAACTTCGCATCATGAGCAGTTTTCTCATGCGGATAAAGAGGCTTTCTCATCCAATGCTATTCCGACCTCGCTTGGTTAAACAGCCTTTCATAATCCTCTTTTCTTATCTCCTACTACTACTACGGTACGGCTATTTTAGATCGGAACGAAGAGGAGCCCGCCCTTCGCCCTTGGCGTAGAGTAAGCCGCCCGCTAGCCAGCCAATACCTCTTTTTTATTCCTTCTTTCACCTACGCTTTCTCCTTCGTCTTCTTCGCTTAGGCTTTCTTTGGGACCTCGCCTTTCTGGACCTAGCCTTAGAACAGGACCGCTTCTAGCCTTGAACCAGCGATAGGGACAACCTCGGCTTTCGAACCGAACTATTTAGCTGCTTTGCCTTCAGCTTTTTAACCTTAAACTTCAACCACAGGCACTGGATCACTTTCTCGAACTAGCTCACTTCCTTTTCCTACTACGTACGAGACAGGAGACGAGACTGGGCCCACTGCTTAGACGGGAACAAAAAGGGGAAATGAAAGCCCGTTCCCGATTGCCTTTGATTCTCTTCTCTGAACTTAACTTAGGCTAAGATTGAGTTGAATCCGCTTCTCTTCCGTCTTTCTCAGCTCGACTTTCTGTTGCCGAAGCTGTCTTGAAGCCCTTCCTTTCATAGGATAGAGCAAAACCCGCGGTTACTTCGCTCAATGCGCCTTATTCCTTTGTTTGAATGCTCAAGCCTAGAAAGATCATTCGTTAGGCAGACGGGTAGAATATGATAAGAAAGTCAATAGGAATTGTCTCTACTCTATCACCTTAAGGTGAAGGTTAAAAGCATGAGACTGAAGAAATTAGGCATCTGTAGCAAAGGAAGCAGTCCCACGCCTTACCTTCCATAGGCCCTTCTCTTCGAACTTTCTATCTGGCTGGGCAAGATAAGATCTTCTTTGAATAAAAGGCAGCTATAAGTCAAGTGGAGAATCAGCTCCTCTATTTTCACGAATCCTGTTCTCGATAGTAAATGAAAAGAGTGGCCAGGCTCAAAGAGGAATCGCCCGAAAGCAAGGGAATCCATTCTGCTCTGAGATGCCGAGAATCTGCTTTTGGTTGGTGCTTATATATAATATAAGTGATCTGTTCATCGCCTCATAAGAGAAGAAAGCTGTTAACCTAGGTCGGATCAACGCGTAGAGAAATGCTATCCGACTTATTCACTCGTTTACTCGCTATTCCATGTCGAGATTGAGTTGGTGTTCAGTCGAAAAGAATGAATGCATTCCGAGATCGAATTAGTGATCCACCCCTGATAACATTTTTTACAAGGAATGTGACCTATCTGATAGCGAGACTTCTTCGGTAGCTTAGTCAGAAAGAGACCAAACACAGAAGTAATTGAATCATAGTTACGTTGCCCGCAGTGAAATCTTCCCTTATTATTCGCTATATCAGAGAAAGACATAGAAGAAAGTAATTGACCCAAGTCCCACAATCAAATTGAGGAGCTTTATCCGTTGACTCACACTAATGAATAATGAACTGTGGAATAGCAGGATGCGGAATTCAGTCATTTCTCTTTTGATTATTCTACGCTTGTGGTGTGGTACCATCTCCTTATCCCGAGGCGGGGCTCTCTTAAGTAGTCTCCGAAGCACAATGAAAAGGAATTCACCGCTAGCCAGGCCAAGGACTCTAGTTCCATCTCTCCAATGGATTGATTCCTCGACAACGGATAACTATGACTTTCAGGCCATGCTCGGGTCTGCCCAGGCGTGGAAGGATTCTTAAAACCTGGGTGAGCCAAAACATCTCATCTTGAACCCAGATTGACTTCCCTGGTGCAGACTTTATATATATACGGGAGCACCTTCTCTTTGGGATGTAGTGCTAATAGTCAATGCCAGAGTTTTATTTTATTCAAAAAGTTCTTATTTTGAGCCCTATCTTCTATATTCCAATGATGTTGTGGATAGAAGTTTGCAGGCCCGCGAATCTATGATTCAGTTGATCAAGCATCACCTGCACAAAGCTCAGCACCATATGAAGCAGCTGGCTGATAAGCATAGAAGTGAGAGGCAATCTGCAATTGGAGTCTCGTTTACCGTGACCAAATGGGGAGGTATCACCACGCGTGAACATGCTGAGGTTATTCTCTGTGCTGGTGCCATTGGAAGCCCTCAGCTTCTGCTGCTTAGCGGCATTGGCCCCAGGCCTTATCTCTCTTCATGGGGAATTCAAGTAGCCAATCATCTTCCCTATGTTGAGCAATTACTCTATGATAATCCTCGTAATGGGATTACTTTTGTCCCCTCAATTCCACTTGAGCACTCACTGATTCAAGTTGTGGGGATTACAGATTCAGGGGCTTACATAGATAACAGCTTAAAATGTCATTCCCTTCGCTTCCCGCCTCTAAGAAGCAGCTTTACTTTAAAGAGGGGCAAAAGCAAAGGAGAGAAAAAAAGGGGAGCTTAACATATACAAATCGGTTACACACTAAAGGAAAGATAGATTCTAGTTAGCCTACCCGACTACACAAGATATTCTACATGTGGTTAACAAAAGAATCACTGGTTATTGGCCTCAAGGCAGAGACGAGCTGGCTAGACTCTTATCGAAATTGCGTTGCGTATAGAAAGAGATTCGTCTTGAAAGCTAGACAGACCATTTCTATGTTCACAGGCGCTTCCCGTCTTCATTGAGATTGGGTTGGTGTTCAGTCGAAAAGAATGAATGCATTGATTGCATTTCCAGTGAGATGTCCAAGAGAAAGGGAACGAGGGGAAGAAGCGACGAGAACAAACAAACCTGTGCCTATGCGGTTAAAATAATGGGCGCGACGAGAATCTCTCAATTCGAGATGTTAGAAGGTGCAAAATCAATGGGTGCCGGAGCTGCTACAATTGCTTCAGCGGGAGCTGCTGTCGGTATTGGAAACGTCTTCAGTTCTTTGATCCATTCCGTGGCGCGAAATCCATCATTGGCTAAACAATTATTTGGTTATGCCATTTTGGGCTTTGCTCTAACCGAAGCTATTGCATCGTTTGCCCCAATGATGGCTTTTTTAATCTCATTCGTATTCTGATAAAATAAAATAGTGGCTTTTCTTTTACTTTTACCGGTTTACCGGTGGGGGAAATTCCGGAAAAGCGGCCATGGACTTAACTAAAAATAAAAACTATAAAAGGCCCATGGGAAAGAAAGGGAATGGGGAGGTGGGCCCTTTACTTTATAGAACTGGCGACATTTTTTCATACCTTTGCTAAGCATGTCCTTGAGGGCCTCAATGACGTCACCCTCGTTGCAACAATTGGTGACATAGGGGGGATAGCCGGACAGAGAAATTAGCCTTCACGGGGCTCCCATAGGGTCTATTCCACCAACATCAACTGAGGCAAGAGCGTCTTTCACAGCTGATTCAACAACCGCCATTCTTATTACTCCCGGAATCAGAAGCAGAAGGCTAGGCACCAAGGCTACGAAAGCAGAGATAACTCGAAACTCCTCAACCTAAGGCAGCCTTTCTCCTTATTATTTCTCTTAAATAAGAGATAGCACCAGCCTAATCCAAGAATGTCGATTCTTCTCTTTCAAAAGAGGCTATGAAAAGCAATCCGCCCAATGAGCTACGGCTAGATGAGCTAAGGCCAGGGGATTCCTCTCTAGAAATTCCTTAATAAAAGAAGACAGGATCTTCTACTTATTTTATGCCAACTGCAACTGATTCCACTTGAGCAAGAGCAGCTTGCCCAAGAACAAGAAAGAGATATGCGAAATCAACCAAGACAAGCACACCGCAATCAACAGGTAATCCCGCATCTGATTGTTCATTGAGTGCGGAGGAAGCAAATGTAGAAAAAGAACAAGCAAGAAATGGATAGGAAGCAATCAAGTCTCTTAGTGAGTATGGTAATCTGGATAGGCAGTCTGGTGGGAGATAAAATCCCACCTTTCTTAGGTGGGTATGAGTGTATCTTGATAGCCCATGATCAAAGAGATAGGTATGATAAATTCAAATGATAACGAAATGAATTGAAGGATTCACTCCAGCGGGGCGTACCGTGAAAACGGTTTACGTACAGCATGTCATGCTGTGTACGTCCTGATCGCAAGGTCAAGATGTATCCCAAAAGGGGCAACAATGGTGGCTTGCTTCTCTTTGGGCCGTCCATGGGACAGGATCCCTGGTCTAAGAGAGGATAGTATACTACTGGCAACCCCACTCGGTTAATGGATGGATTAACACGAGACCCTTAGATTGACACCTTAGGGTGCATTCCTTATGTAAAAGGTGTCACCATCATGTCGATGTTGCGGAAGTCATTATTGAAGGTTAGTCCAATTATTTCAGGACTGAACCACTCATTCGTAGGTATATCCCCCGGCCCCATATGAAACTTCCTTATCCTCGTCTTAGGTCTTAGGACGCTCCTTTCTAATATAAAGAAGGCTCGAAAGCAAGCGTAACGGAGCCCAACTAGCTCACTACGACAACGAACAAGAACGACTACGCTATGAGTGCTCGCTTTGTATAGATAGCATTGCAAGCTCTTATAGTCGAGCAGTGCTCACTAGTCAAGTTGGGAAGGCCCAGCGAACTGTATTGGTTGGGTTCTTCCTGAGTAGACGACAAGAACATAGGACGGGGGTGAGATTCTTTGCCAGCATTCGCTAAGCGTGTAGAATAGTCAATGGGTCTGGCTACATGAACCATTGCAACTGCTAGTCCTTCAAGACGTATTGAAAGCAGCACATCAATCAAAGAATAGACCACTAGCAATAGTGTGCAAGAGCTACGTCCGAACAAGGGGAAAGGCGACCCGCTTCGCTGAACACTGGGAATCGACGCGGATATCATTGGTATAAATATACCGAATCAGTCTTCCCCTGTGACTATGCTTTCTGTGGTAGCATGATCTTTTTGCCTTTTGGAATAAGATGAATGCTTGTGATTAGATTAGCACTAAAATAATGAAAGCCGACTGCTTTCTTCCCGGCAGCTAAGGGGCGTAGCGGTTTCTGGAGTTTAGTTAAGCTTAACTCCGAGGCCATTAGTTGTGCATGAGCTTCGAAAGAAAGAGAGATCGAGTCACTAAGCAGAGAATTAGATCCGAGAGCGAAAGAGATTCTTAAAGTTCTCCCACGGGGCAACCCAGCCTTTGAAACAAGTTCTCAAATCAATCTATTCGAGCCGCAGTAGAATTTCATGTGTTAAGCATAGTGAGAGTGACACAGATCTCCTTTTTTCAAATAGGGAAAGCAAATCCTAATCATCAGGTAAGATAGGTATAGTACGAAACTTCCTAAAAAAATGAAACTGTATCAACAAGAGCAATCGAAAACGATAATAACCCATGATCCCATATATATATGTCGAAAAAGCTTTTGAAAGTGGTGACGGCTAGACATGGTGTGGTGTAGTTTACTTGCTTACTCGAAAGAGTAAGGTATGAAGTGCTCGACTGGTAAGGAGAGGGATGTGCGTTCGTTTACTTATGTTTGAAAGAAGGAAAAGATATGGGCATATTGGTTACCTCCTTTCACTTCTTATTGATGATCAGTTGATGAAGGCTGCTATCCAAAAAATGGATAGCCTCACTATAGGTGCTTCACTTTTGGCTCACTCGATCTGACTCCCACTATGGAGGAAGATTCTGTCTTACTTAATATACCATCGCTTCTTCCTGAAAAGCTTCATTGGCATGGCAGGATCAGGATTCAAAAAGAAACTCGCACAGATGATGGGAATGCAAGCAAAGGCAATTGACCCATACGTGAAAGAAAAGGGTGAGGGGCACGTCTGGGGATTTGTTACTCACTTTCATTCAATTGCACTCTAATGATGAAGCAGGGATGGATATGATGGCTTTAGCAATCTACGGGCTGGTGATTTTCCCTAAAGCTCTAGGATATGTGGATGGTCGGGTTATATATATATTATATCAGCTCAAGCATGGAGTCAATCCCATACCAGTTTTCCTTACTCTAGCAAGTAAGATATACTAACCTTGCAGAACTGAGGAAGAAGGGCGATTTGTAGGATGTGCTCCATTATTAGACATATGGATGCAGAGCCATCTCAAGTCAAGTGTATCAAAGACAGATTAGCGAGACCCTACTTCCCAGAAAATAGAATTCCAATCAAATTCTTTGATTCAAGTCAGAATGATGGATGGAGTCTATAGGGTCGCTGACGCACGACTCTATGGTGATCTACCCCGCGTACCTAGACGGTTCAATGTCTGGGCTCTGGGCGGACCGCCTGGCAAAAGAGGCAGCAGGCCAGGTAACACACGGATCGAGACTACCGCCTGACTCGAATTGGGAATGAAATGACTGAGGCAATGATGACATTGACAGCACCCCCTCCATGCTGTCACGCCCAAATTCCACTTGGAACCCCGGCAAGCAAGGATACATCCTTGCCGGTGACGAAGGTTTCACACAGAAATTACAGCTATGATGGCCGGAGCTGAATTATGGAAAAGTCATCTCCCTCGCCTCGTATTGAGACGGGGAATAATCAATCGCTAAAATCGGGTCGGGATTCCGAGAAGAGTCCGCAATGACTGTGTGTTAATGGCCGGATGACAAAGTCTTTCTATTAAAAGCTCGGAACTCAGCATAAGACCTCTTTAGTTTCGTCCTCCTCAGGCGGTCCTTCTGGCGATCATCAGCGATCCGGCTCAAATATGGGCTAGGCGCGGGTCCCGCCAGAACCATGGACTGGAAATGACGAGCATTCCTGCAGTAAATGGTGCATTACGGAGTTTCACCGAATTGAGGACGAGGTCGCGGAGCTAATCACGAATTTGAACTCCGAATTTACAGTACAGTGAAAGTCAAGCAGATGTGCGAACGACTGGTCAGTCATACTTTGACGGTCCTCCAACAAACAGCGCAACTTCAATCCCAAAGCTGAGCTGGAGTCCTTTTTCTCCGGGATATGCCCCCTGACGGAACGGAACTAAATCTATGTAACAATAAATTGAAGATTCAATATCATCCCTGGTGTACAACTCCTCAAAGAAAGCAGGCGCAAAAGGTCAAGAGGATAGGAACGAGCTCTATCTTATGGACATGGCATCGTGAGAGCAAACAGCACAGCCGCATCGAGGTCAGCATCGTAGCTAAATGCAAAAATCAGGATGGAGAGAAAAAGAAAATCAAATGAACACCGTCTTTCTGATCGGCTTCCACTAGAACGGACCGTTGTTAAAGACATACTTTAGTGTAGGACTGACAAAGACAGGAATGAAGACAGTCGACCAAACAAGCAACGGCTTTCGAGAGAGGGGCGCGCTGAGTGCTTAGCACTGAATCAATAGCATCACTTGCATATCGGTAGTGGCTACAAGACAAACTCAAGAACGCAAGAGAAGTGCTTTTAAAATGGTAGAGCTACAAGAGAGCATCTACTAAGCTAACCATCTAATCTAAGCAGCAACTCAAGGAAGACCTCTAGAGGAAATCTATCTACACAGTTAGCTGCCCCTACTTTACTTTTTTACTTTTGTTAGCTAGTAGGCTAAAGCAACTGTACAACAGGCGATGTTATCAGCGATGCCTCGCAGCATGGACTTCTTCCTCTGGGCTCTGGAATGGAAGAATTGGTTCAGCATCAACCCCACTCTTCTTTCCCACTCCCTTTTTCAGGGAGGTCCTAGCCTTTGCTTTGAAGGCTACATTCGATTCTGAGATAAAGGCAAGAATGGATTGGCTTCAAGATAGCCAAAGGTTCTAACACCATCAGATTTCAAAGTAGCACGATCTAATTCGCAAATTTCACCCAATTGAGCACGTCTAGCATCTTTTTTCACAGTAGCAGGATCACTATAACTGACTCCATTGAGTTCGCCACCATAGAAGTCAACAGTTACACCTACTTGTTCGACACTATACTTCGATTCTGCCCTTCGATAAGGCTCTAACAATTCCGTCTCCGTCTACCCTTTCAGGCATACCGACGTACAAAAAGTTCACGCCCCTAAAGATAGGGTGTCCTAACCACCCAACAGCTATTCCATCCCCATTGTCCAATCATCCTTTAATGGAGATATTCTTTTATGTCACTTCAGGTAAGAAAGGGGATAGATTCTCGAAAACTTCTTCTTGATGCGGCATATAGATTATATGGATGCTGATCTGTCTCTTTATTGGACCAAAGAGTGGCTCTACGCATAGTTCGTTCCGATGCCTGTCCGTGCCTTGCAAGATTGAGATATCAAGGCTGGTACCAAAGCAAAGAAAAGAGAAGAATATTCTCTCTGCTGCCCACAACAACAACATAAAGGGGCTCATTACTCGTTTTCGTATTGGATTGGCATTTGACTATCCATACAGGAATTTCCTTCTTCTTTCATTTCACTACTCCTTTCTTTCCACTTTGAAGGCTTAGTTCGTAGTTTAAGGAAGGTCCCGAGATCTATGTGAAGAGAATAATCTTCGGTGAGTGAAGATTACACCCGTCCCCGTCTCCTCCTTCCGATGAAGGGATCTTGTTCGATGAATGGATTGATCATGAGCGTCTTTCCTTTTGATATTTGATAATGGATCATCCTTAGCACTTTAAACGGTTGGTGGAACTACCTACCACTGACTTGCGTTGACACCTGGATTCCCTTAATTAATTAACTTATAATTAATTCAAATTCACTTTGATTATATAGGCTTAATGGCTCGAACCATTCCTGTCTTCGCTTGAACGACTGACCCAGATGTCCTTTCCCTTACGTACTCGTAAGGGGTAGGTTTCACACTTTCGGAATCTTTATCTTTCTGTTTTCCTGTTCACCTGTGGTGGATTAATAGCTAGGTCTTACTCAAACTCAAAAGGCTATCGCTGACTTTATTTATTCGTAGGTAGCTTACGGAGATCTAACCTATACAACCTAGGGTGAGTTCTACCTTTACTTTGGTCCAACTCAAGTATTGAAACCCAGTCTTCGTGTCGATTTCGGGCATTCTTCTTATGTAACCCTAGATCGACTTCCTGTGCCTTATCTTGAGTGGAAAGCCGGCGAACGCAATTCTTTTGCCAAATTCCTGTTCAAAGGTTCCTGAAAAACGTTTGATGGCACTTTCAGTCGATCCTCAATAGGAGGTTTTTTTTTACCTTGTGGGAGTCCGAACGTCCATTTCGTCAAACTGGAGTAGGGCTTTCAAGCCTAAGGTCGGCCCGGTCAATCAGATGATTTTGTCTGGTTGAAAGTAGTCAACCGACTTCTTCAAAAGAAGAGTCTTCGGGGACAAATCTAGTTTCCAAATCAGTAAGAATATTGGTGTCATCCATTCCCTTGTTGGAGGCTAAGTTCTCTCAATCTTCAGGGGAATTTCAGTACCAGGGGCGCGGTTTCCATCAATCATAGGTATGGCCAGTGGTGTGATTCCCCTATTCTCTTCCTCTGATCTAGACCGGAAAGATGAACGCCGAAGCTAAGGTCGCAATAGCCCGAGACTGTAAGGGGGCTGAGAATGAGGTAAAGGTCTCTGTCGATTTTAGACGGCCGTGGACCCGTAAATAGACCGGCATTCAAAGCAGGAGAAAGGCGGGTTCGATTACAAGTTTTAGATGGGCCGGATGCGCAGCATGCTCAGGCCCTTTCTAATTACCAGCCACCGTGCGCAGAATGGGTTGATAGTGAATGGTATCCGGACAGCTATACCATCCCCAACTTCTGCATGTACGCCGGAAAGGGGTGCCCATTTTACGGCCCGTTGTGGAAACTCGGCGACCAATCAAGCCTTGCTTCTAAAGCAGTTTCCTCTGTCTCTGAAAGGAAATGCGCTTGAATGGTATATGGCAATTCCTCCCCGCTCCGTGGCCGATTGGGACACGATGGCTACGACATTCTTCTGGGCGTACTACCGTAAGCGCACTACGGGGATCCGACGCCGCTTATCTTTAGGCCTGTCTTTCCTCTGTTTCGTCCCTTCCTTCGGTCCTTGGGACTGATACCAAGGGGATACTAAGACAGCAACTAAGGTAAGGGCTTGGCTTCTTCTTATTCTTATTCAGGAACTGAAACTACAACTGCAACGGAAATGGATTTAGGAACTTCTGTTTCTTCTTCGGCTTGTTCTGCAGCTTCTGGGGATTCCGCTTCGCCCTAGACTAAACTAAACTATTAAGGCGATGCGATCACGCATTTCCTGTTTTGACATCCCTGCGACTCCGTGACTTGACTCTGCGACTTCTCGATTTTGATGTTCTTTCTTCCCTACGAGCTATTCCGCCAAGGGATTACGGAATATCTGCTGTTAATTGAACTGACTCGTTTAAGGCCTACCCTACGGGTTAAGAAAGAAAGTTTTCTCGCCCTATTAGTTCTAAGGCCTTATATGCTATTTGCCTGCTTCCTTCATCTTTCCTTGGACGAAAGAATACCCAAAATAAGGTCACTTCCATACATTAATATATTCTCCTACAAACGATGGGGGTGCACTCCCAAAAACCCCCTCAGTATCGCCCTTGATAGACTTAAGGGGTAACGAAGGCAAAGATTCATGACGGAAAGTTATAGTTATAGTGTTAGTGTGTATTGAGAGTGTTGATTACTAAAGAGGTCTATATATATTAGTAGGTATGAGTCTTCTACGACTACTGCTATAGAGGTGGCGGAGTATTTTTACTTTCAGCTCAGTGAAGTGAAAAAAGAAGCAAGGAGGAGAGTTAAGTACGAAAGGAAGACCGTCTTCTCCTTCTTTCCTTAGTCAGTAGTGACTACTAAGACTGAGCCTTAAACGGGATAGGGCGCACTAGTGCGAAAGCCGGTACTTTAGAGAAAGGCTAACTCGCATCCGTTTGATTGCTGGGGCACGCAACGGAACTAAGATGGATTTTAGTAACTCTCTGTGTTACCCACCTGCTTCAGGAACAGATGATGGAACTGAGTCAGGAACAGAAACAGATGATTCAGCAGCTTATTTATCTTCTGTAAGCTTCGGTACGGAGTGAATGAGTCAACTATTTAATTTAAGCAGCACCATCACCCACTAGAAGAGAGTTTATACCCGAGTTGGTAGTACCACTCGAATCAACATTCTCAGGTGTGTGTGTCACATGGTGGGTTGCACCAGTGTCTAAGTACGTACCATGCTGGGTCAGTAGCACTTTCTGGAGTGACTAGATAGGCTGAAGCTGAACCATTGTGGTTGTCATTCTTGCGGGGACCTTTGTTGTTCTTATCATATCGGTGATAGCACTGAAGCACTTCATGGCCATATTTCTCACATAAGTGGCAAAACTTGTCAGATTTTCGTCCACCATTACCACGTCCACCTCTACCACGGCCTCTGCGTCCACCTTTACCCCTTAGACGAATAGGGCCTTTGCCTTAGCCAATTCTAGCCAAGCAAGAAAACGGATGCAGCAATCCTCGCTCCTGCGTTAACGGCTATAGGCTTTGCGGCAACCCCTTTTTGGCCTGCCTTGCCTTATCGAATAGGGGCGAGTACCATACTACACGAGCTCATAAATTGGCCTCTCGCTGCTTTGTTTGCTCTTCGCGGAAGCTACTCGACTGTTAAGGAGAGGGCTTAACGCTCCTCTCTGGCCGGTGCTTCTTTCTGCCTTACCCTTCTTTTTCTTTCTTCCTCTTCCTGCTGAGCCAATGAGCTAAGCTCCATCCAATCAGGCATGAAAGAAAGCGCGAATTCAAGAATTCAACCTCTCAAAGCTTTTACCCTTTCTTGATCTTAGATTAATAACCCGTTGAAGCACAGGAGCTCAATTAATCGGTGCAGCCGAGCTTGTTGCAGTTCTGCTAGCAGTCAAAATTAGAATCTCTTTCCCCTCGCTTGAGAGCTTTCAGTTTATGAAGGTGATCCATAATTAATGGAATTCGATGCAGCTTCGAAGATGCTCTTTCCCTAACGAGTCCCCTATACATCCTGATCGCTCTAGACTGTCTTGTAATACTTCCCCTACATAGTAACAAGGGATCCACTAAGCCTTCCAACGAGTTGGGGATTCATCCTCTCTTCCGGCCATAGCCGTATACGCAGACCCTTACTCTATAGAGGTGCTAACGCTTTACTAATCTAATAGAATTATTAAGTAACTTCTTCTGTTTTACGAATCTAACTAATCTATACTACTAACTAGAATCAGACTAGGTCTTCTAGAGTGAACTAGCATAGTCAAGTTTCTATTTTTTATGCTACTAGAACCAGAAGCCGCACTATACCTTCTTCCCTCCGTCTGGGAGGTAGGTTATGTAGGCGTACAACTCTTCCTAGGTTGTATTCGATCATGAATGGCCAAAGAATCGATTATATGCCCTCTATTGCCAGAAGACCGATGGGATTGAAGAGAAAGCCGCTTCTTCGTAATCACGATCTGCAAATGAGAACTATTTGTTTAAGGAGGATCCATCCGGCCTCTCTAATTGATCAAAGGCCCTCTGACTTAGGTCGGATCGGAATCTATCTGTCTTTCTACGCGACAAGGGATGCGATTCCCAAGAAATGCAGCAAAGCAAGTCGTCTTTGGTTTGGAGCGAAATTCCGGATATATAGGCTTCATCGAGTGCCTTACCGGAAAGCGACGATATAAAGGAAGGGCTCTTTAGCTTGCTCCGACAGAGTGGGGTATGGTAGCTGCGAGACCTGCTCAACCATAACATTGGGGATGTAGGTCCAGCCGAGACTATGTTCTACTGACCAAGTGCAGTTGCCTCAAAAGAAATGTTTTCCCCGGAAGTAATGGATCAAAGACGGAATCTTTCTCATTAGATCGGCGAAGATGCCTGACCAAGTAAGTCGGGTTTAGATCTTTGGTCAATCAATCCATCATTGGCTAAGCCATTGCTTTCTATTTTTTTCGGACTTGGCCGATGCCTCGATTCTTCCTTTTTGCTAAGAATAAAGGACTGAATCGTCAATGGATAAATAGGATTCTATTTTTTCGAGCCTCTCCTTTATATAAAGCTATTCCAGTCAGAGACTGTCTCCCAAGAGCCCAAAGTCTTCGACTAATTGGAGCAAGAGCTGCGAGAGCAGCAAGAAGGGGTTATGTACACGCCGAAGTAACTTAACTTTGTGTACTAATTTCGTCCTTTGGAGGTAGCATATATGTAGCAGCCTCTTCCAATCCACGAGTGGAGTCCGGATCCAAGCTAAGGCTATCTGGGGAGGGCCAACCTTAGTGAGCAGCTTATCTAACCTATTAAGATAAAAGCAGAGGTCTTGCTCATGGATTCAGTTGAGAAGCTCTCGGAAAAAACATCAATCCGTGGATATAAATAACCCAAAGGCTTCCACCGGCTCCCCATTTCTAGATCATTCATATTGAGTGACATAGCCCATTTCGTTAACAAATAGGGGTGGCATCAGAAAGATCACCCGATCGAGGAGTTTTCTTTGCGCCACTTGAAGACCCACCAGGTCGACCAGGAAAAAGCTCCAATTTGACCTTTAACAGGGGTCATACCATCACCTATGGTAGCGTGACCAAGGTCCTTCTATCTTCCTAATGTATCATTAGAGTGATAGGGGAATTCAAAAGCTTGAATGAAGTGATTGGCGGATTCCTTCTTTCGTCAGCTTTACGCCCCTTCAACAGAATCTGCCGTTAAGTCTTTGGCACGCTGTCCTTGTCCTTGATTCAAGAGGTTGCGGGCAGGGGCTTGAAAGCAAGGGAAATTGCCTTATTAAAGAAAGGAGGATATGGGAGGAATAGCTCATTAGATCCATGCCACTTCGAACTCCAAGTCTTAAGCAGAAGAAGAGGAAGAACGAAGCTTTCCACTTATTAATTTATTCGGAGGTCGGGAGAGCAGCTACTTTTTTACTTTCAACCTACGACCGAAGTCAAGGACTTGACTGGACAGACTGATTGAGAGACAGACCAGGCAGGCTACTTTCTATAAAGAAGAGACCTTTTTTATTTCCTTATATAGGATAGGCCCACAGGATAGAAAAGTAGATCGTTCAACTCTAGCTTCTGTTTTCAGGTCCCACATTGAATCTCAAATCGATCTTTGCTACATGCTGCTTAAGACATCGAATTCGAAGAAAGAGAGAGTGAGCAGCTGACTTGCAACCTAGGACCTAGGGGCAGGAAAGATGATATTACCCCAAGACTTACTTTAACTATGCATTCATTCGTGCACTATCTAAGATCCGATTCTCTAGCAACCTATTCTTTCTTTAATATTGATTCATCTTCCCATCCTCTTCTTTCTATCTCCGTAGTCAGTCTGGCTGCATACTCCTTCTGGATGAGTTCTGTGGCAAGCTGACGGATTCTGCTACTTCTTCTCTTCCGAAAGAACTTATTCTTCTAAGAGCGGATATTTCAAAGAGAGCACCGGATCTTGCATGAATGTGCACATTCGATTTGTTCACATCTTGAATATGACCCTTTGCCATAGACCAATTGCCAGAGATTGGCTAGCATGAGGACAGATAGGCTAAAGAGAGGTTAGCCCTAGCTAGTGTTAGAGAGCTTGCTGGATGAGAGCAGACTAGACTGAGTTCCACTTCCATACTCCAGTTTACAGAGGGCTAATGGCTGGCTTGTTGGTTTAGTATAAAACTATAAAGATAGAAGATAAGATATTTTATGCCTTACCCCCCATCTCTCTCTGTACTATCGTCAATAGGAGGGAAAGACGATTCTTCTTGGCTGGCTGCCCTGCCCGACGAAAGGTGGTTGTTCCTTACTAGTACTTCGCTTCTCCGAACCACTGACTGACTTGGTTGCTCGCAGAACATATGCTACGATCCACCGGGTCTTTCCATATTGATTTCGCGCGGGTTTACGAGACATGGGACTTAGGGCAACTCTTACTCCGGCTTCAGGCGGCGGCCCGGACGTGATGGAAGCATCTCGTATGTAGAATGTACACGGTTGGTAATAAGAGGATGAGGCCTTCGGGTCTTCGCCTTTTGATTGAGTTTCCGAACGAAGTGCTTGCTTCTGCTTGTCGAGCAGCCTCACTTCATTCATGCATGGGCCTGGAACAAACGAAAGCGAACCAATTCCTTTCCTTTAGCGGCCGCTACTCTAGGATGTCAATAGCTCGACCAACGGGAGAGGAAGAAAGATGAGTTTCCATTTGGCATGGAAGCGAAGGAAGCATTTCATGAAATCAAGGATGAGCCCTATTTGCCTTTCGCCCAAAGATTTTTTACTATTCAACTTCATCAAACAAACTGGAGTTAGGCCAACTTTCTTTTCTGGGTATGGCCACATCCGTTGGTGCCATATTTTTCCTTACGCTGGGTGGGTTCCATGGGTGTTGCTTGGATTCGGACTGATTGTCATGTCCTTTCCTTGCGTTGACGAAGATTTTGACCTTGTTGGCCCAAAACGGTAGCATGGTCTTCTATTTATCGAGTAATTCTCCACCCGCGGTCATCAGCTCCGCGGGACTTCTATATTTTTTTGCTCCCGTCAGTGTGTCTAGAGTGCTAAAAGAAATAGATATAGTTCAAAAGAAGGTGGTGAGACTTGTTAAGTCATCAAATGAACTTACTTCTTAAAAATGAATCTTTTCTCATTGGGAGCTGGCTGTAATAGGACAGCGAGCATTTTGACCCCCAACGAGAAAGGAATGGGCATTTTCGGGCGGGGGGCGGTTTCAAGGCCCTCGCAGCAGGAAGAGGCAGTTGTCATTTGAAAGGAAACGCCCTTTGTATAGAGTTCGAACCCGCGACTTCTGGCGTGACAGACCAGCACTCTAACCGACTGAGCTATTTCCCCCTTTCGTCGCTACTTTGATTCAAAAGTAACCTACCGGCCTATTAGTTTACAAAGTCAACATCGGAGAGTATTCTTAACAGCTGTACTAATGCCGTTCGCCTTTGGTACTTCAGTAGGGCTTGCATACGAAGGGCTTGCGGGGTGAATTCTGTTGTACTACTAACACTAGCTGTACTATAGTAGTTTAGTAGCGCCTTTTGAATCAAATAGGCGAACCCTTTCCGAAAGGCGAACAGCCTGCATTGCAAGCAAATAGATAGCCCCCGCCCCTTTGAGTCGTTGCGAGCCGGAAAGCGTACCGGCAGTTTGAGTCACGAAAGGGCCGCTTGCTTAATCTTTATTTTATTATATATATATACAATACAAACAAAGAAGAAAATCATTTTTTTATCCAATTGTTCATTCCTGGGAAGAGGAAGAAGCAGATAGAGCAAGGGCCTCCTCTTCTTCCCGAAGTGAGCGAATTGCATGTAGAGATCCTTAGGGGCTTATAGTTTAATTGGTTGAAACGTACCGCTCATAACGGTAATATTGTAGGTTCGAGCCCTACTAAGCCTACCACCCCCTTCTCTTCACCCGATACAAGAAGGCAGTCGAAGTCCCCTCCACTCTTCATCAGTGCTTCAAATAGCAGATGGTGATCAGAAGAAAGTCGTTGGCATTAAGATCAGGCATGTAGGAAGTAGGATAAAAAAGTAAGTATTCCGCTTTGCTTTATGGTCAATAGAATATCCAGATCCACCTTAGTCAGAGTTGCATCTTCTAATACAGAATATCTGGTGTTACAACCGATTCTCCTATATTAGCTAGTCGAAGATGGTTCACCCGGACTTGCATCCTATCCTATTCTAATATAAGGAAGAGTTGCTTCTCCCTTTGATCTTTCCTTAACTCGGATGAGATGAAGTCGATTCAAGCTAGAATACCGGACTAGTTTAGCCTATTTTGCATGAAGCTGTTGCATTCGGGTTTGGTTTGGGATAATTTCATAGATTCTCTGGTTGCGTTAGGAAATCCAAAATTGAGTCCTTTCAAGAAGGAGGACTAGTTTGAAATTCTATGAGATCGGTCGAGTGGTGTCCGTTGAAGATGATGTTACGCGGCGTTCAGAACCAGCCTTGAAGTGCAGGAATTAGAAAGAACGAAGAAGTAAGGAAATGAGACGACTCTTTCTTGAACTATATCATAAACAGATCTTCCCCTCCACACCAATCACGAGTTTTTCTCCATTCCTCTCGTATATCGTCGTAACGCCCTTAATACTCGGTTTTGAAAAAGACTTTTCATGTCATTCCCATTTAGGTCCGATTCGGATCCCTCCGTTGTTTTCTTTTCCTCCCGCACCTTCTCCTCGAAATGAGAAAGAAGATGGTACACTCGAATTGTATTATTTAAGTGCTTATTGCTTGCCAAAGATCCTACTTCTACAATTGGTAGGTCACCGGGTTATTCAAATAAGTTGTGTTTTCTGTGGTTTTCCCATGTTACAACTTCCGTACCAATTCGGTCGATCCGGAATGGATCGGTTAAACATTCCATTAGGGAGCCTGGTCTTGACTCTTCTGTGTGGTATTCATTCTCGTTTGGCTCTTGGAATCACATCCAGCAGTGGTTGGAACAGCTCGCAAAATCCAACCACTTCACCTACTTCATTGCCCCCAACCGTTTCTCGTACCTCTATTGAAACAGAATGGTTTCATGTTCTTTCATCGATTGGTTATTCCTCTCCGTTTGTATCTCTTTTTCCAATTTCGGTCTCGATTAGTTTACAAGATTGAATGGCCAATTCTCCTCCGGACCCTCGATTCGATTGTTTTCCAAGAATGTTGAGCCGGGTATGTAAGCCATGTATCTGGGAGGAACTTAAAAGAAGGGCTTTCGGTTTTTTGCACCCTGTTTTGGTCTTGCAGCTATTTAACTAATAAATATATATATATATAATAGAATCTCTTTTTATTATTTAGAATAAAGATTATATATATGTCCAATCTCTAGTGGTGGTGGAACCAACCAAGATGTATGTCGTCCGACCCGACCTCAGACTCTTTCTTCCCGACCTATTTGACTCTAAGGCCGCAGTTATTTAGGTGGTATCCCGAGATTGAAGAGATCGAATTCCTCCCGGGAACACACGAAACAAAGATATGAACTAGGTAAATAAAAATGGAAAAGAGATGTTTCCAATTCATCAAAATCAGAAGCTTTTTCTACATCCATATGATCTACTAAAGTAGATCGATATTGCCCATATAATGAAAGCAGATCTTGGTCCATGGAGTCCCAAGAAGGTAAGAACTCCAACCTGTCCGATGCTTCTTCGGCCAAATACAATATACAAGTGGGACCTGCACTATGAGCAAGCTGTGCGAAAAACCGCTTCTTTTTTCCGGTTTCGCAACAACTTGGGCGAAATGGGGTTCTACCGGGAAACCATGGATTTTTTAGTTTTCGCCATTGGTTACTGGTCGAGCCACTGGAATGGAATGAGATAAGAATCTCTGGAGATCTTTCCTCTCCACTTACTCGTAACAGGCTGCTTTCCCTCTGTAGAAGACTTCTTCCGAATGGCATAATTGTCCGACACTACGTTCCTCGATCTTCTTTGAAGACTGACTCCTCCTGCTCCTTTAGGATAGGATCGTCGTTGGTCCTTCTTTCACTAATGATCTTACCATTTTTTAGTAGTTTCGCGCGAACGCGCGAGGGACTATCCTTTCTATCGCTTGCGCTTGTTTTTCACTCTCAAAACAACGGTCTCTCTCTTCTATAAAGCGAAGCAAAGCGCATGGCGCTGAAGTGAAGAAAGCTCAATAAACACACACGAACACGATGCAGGGCATAGCATAAATGAGACCGCTGATCATTTCATAAAACATATATGCTTGACCTTTCTCGATGCTTTTTTGGGGGTGACTCACCAACCGACCCAGCAGTGATCGATGACAGAATGGTACGAACAAATCAAAGTCATTGGATTTGGTAGTTCTCCATTGACTTCTCTCTTTACCCCCTTTTTGCATATGTTCCTAAATGGGTGTGCACCTCCAGATGGGCAGGGGCCGGCCTCCCACTCTCTTATGCAGCATTTATTAGCTTAGCTGAGTTAGGCTTTTGCGTACCCAATTAAATTAGTACTCGTCCGTGCCACCTTGTGTAATGCATAAAACAAAATCGCTGACCGGTGGGGACTCTCCCATCAATGAATGAGGTGCTTTTTATGCACTTCCAAATTTTCTTGGTTGGTAGAGATCTCGACCTCTTGAATGATAAGGAGTTGAATCACGCTCGCCCGAAGCAGAGTCAATATACTTCCCCCGTAGAGAGAGAGGTCCGCGTGCACATTGAATTCATAGGGGGCTTCAATCTCTCTTCAATTAGCCCAGGCACCTACGTAAAGCCCAACTTCTTCCGATGTCGATCACGGAAAGTGAAAGAACTCAATTACTAAATGGAGAGGATAAGTGCTATTCAAATGTCTAACCTACCGATTCCGGTGATACATTTAGGGCTAATATGCTATGCTTTATTCCTTTCATTTAGCGGTATATAAGACAGGTTCTTTTTGGCAATATGCCAAAAGCCTTGGAATGCCACCCGGCTCGAGCCATGAACTGGAGGGAGGACCATCAGCAAATAATGCATTGCTCAACTCATCAGATTCTTGGGTGCCATAGGCCAGGAGATAATCAGTATGAGGCGGTAGCCAGTCCCAGTATAGAGTTGCATCACCACATCTCTGATGTCAAGATTCCTCCGGATAAGCAAAAGTGAATCTTCGGTCGGATCCTTTCCGCATATCGTCAAGCCAGATCAAAACAAGGAATGAGAGGGATGGAAAATTTATCGGATGGAGCAGGATCTCAACTAGAGATGACTAGACAGACTGATTAGAGGAGTAACGACCACCGGTACTTAAATCAATAGGCGGTCGCAAGAGATATTAGCCTCTACAGACAGTTGCCGGATAGGAAAGCCTTTTTCACGAGATTGGCCAATAGCTCCCGGAAAAAAGTGAATAGATAAACCAAATGGATCAACACTACTGAATGAGGCATCCACGTCATCAAGGAAACGATTCCTTTTTCCAAAAAATCGAGGAAACATTGATTAGCTGAGGAGTGGGGCCGTCTATCGATCCATTGGGAAGTGAGAAAAAAGGTGGAATTGAGCCCTATTAAGTCACGTAAGGGGGAGGGCATCAAGGAATAGATAGGAATGACTCACCCTACCCTTCCTTCTCCCAGTTACTGCCTATAACGAGTTAGTTACCGGGTCATAAGCATGTGATAGGTTTGGTTTTCTATAGATTCAGTACCCCTTTCATTTGGTAGCCTCTTTTCCCGACTAGGAAAGTTCTCTTTCTGGCAACAGGATCCACTCGAATCAGTTCTCCAGTATCTCCGGTTTCGGGATAAGATAGGCTTCTTTACCCACCCGAGGAGTTTACTTCTCGACCGATAGGAGAACGGCAGCATATTCGACCATTGATCGGAGGGAACTGGAAGATCTTTCCTATGAAGGTGGGAATGAAAGGAATGCACCAGCTTCTGCCGATCCTCCCCCGATAGAAAATAGCCCTTTTTCCCCCGAGTCTAGAAGATGCGGAAAGAAGAGTTAGTTATAAACCGCCCGGGATCGCCCTATTTGAAATAGTTGAAAGGGCTTTGAAGTGCTTGTTCTTCTTTTAATTGAAGTAGAGGGGATGTATATCGTAATGTATATTTCTTGGCTCTAATCCTCTTTCATGGGACACCAAGAAAGAAAGCAAGACTTCTGCTTTCGATAACTAAGATTTACTGCTTCAACCCGGTATTCTACGGGGTCAATGTCTACGTTTGCTGTAGGTGCTTCACCCTGAGGCAATGCCAATCTCGAAATGCTATCAGCTTGGCTGAAAGGGGAACTTTTAAGTGAGGGCAATTGGCTTCATTGCAGATAACTAAATAACCTCTCTGCGAAGCCCGGTCTTCCCTTCTCGCCCAACGGCCTATTAGAGCTATGCGTGAGAAAATGAAAAAATCCCATTCCCTTTTCATTTCGTTTGTGAGGAAAGACCTCGCCCCTACTCTCTAAAGCTTGCCACCCCTATAAGGTCACACAAGAAGGCTATTCGACCGACAAAACGTAGGAATTAGTGCGTGCTGAAAAATGGACTTTTCTTTCTAAGTGAAGGGCAGGAGAAAGAATCTTGCATCTATCTCGAGTTGCTCCCTTGAGCGATCTATCCCTGGTTTTGTGACGTCGAGTTTGCTCTATTCTCTTAGCTCGGGCTCCTATCAAGCTTCGCTTCGCGCATGATAGCGGCATTCTTTTTTTGTTTTGGGGAAGGAAGTCGCTCGCTAGTGCACCTCACCCAAGGTTCACGTCGCTAGGTCAATTCATGCTTCGACGCACTCCCGCCTCGTGTTTTCGACAGAGTGTTGTGCCATACTTCGAGAATGACACGGTTCGGAGGAACTCTAACTCATTTGGGTTGGGTGAAAACTCCTGATTCCAATCCCGTAGAGAGGCCTGGAAGAATTGATTGAGAATAACAAGACGATTGACCAATTGAATCATCTTAAATAAAGACATCATGCCCTAGACGCGAAGGTGAGTAAGAGACCCAGGTGAATTCTGCGAAGATAGAAGAGAGACAGTGGTAACTCGCCAATAAAGATTTTAGAAGTGCTACCTGGCTACAGTCAGTTGATGTTATAAAGTCCTCCATTATGGAATGGTTCTCAGCAGCACGTGAATCTCCTAACTCGCTTAAAGTGACAGCGTTTATTTCATTTATTTAGATTCTATTAGCTTAGCTGAAACGGATCGAGTGTCCTACAAATCAATAGATAGAACCTAGTTCGTTCGGATGATGTACTTGGTAGGACCGTAGCCCAAGCCACCAGGCGAGGAAAGGTTTCATATGGATTCACTTCTTGCCACTCTTCTCATAATCTAATGGTGGAACTCTTATTTCTTTTTTCATATGCATTAGATTCCCAGGAAGAAACGAAAGAGACTCGCGAAGAACAGTCATAGCCAAGTGGATGGAAATAGCATAAATAGAGCCAAGCCTTCTCTTCTCTAAAAGAAGCAAGTGCGAGTCCCAGGAAAGCAGCTAATGTCAGAGGACCTTTGCTTGATTCGACTTCTGCCTTGATGTGCCTCCTCCTTTTTCAATATGAAATTCAAGATTAAGTAGGTTGGTCAGTCACACAAAAAGGAGTAGCGCAAGCCGGCTAAGCTATTGACATTGATAAAAGAAGTGGATTCTCAACTCCTACGATAAGAGACGCAGGTGGGATTAGCGAATCCAAGTCTTAGTTTCCAGATTTGGCAGAAGAAGCAGCGTTCATTGACAGTCAAGCGGAAACCTACTCTGATGCGCCCGGTCCCCCGTCTCAGGTAAAGCAAGAAGTAATTATATATTCCGTTTGGGTTAGGAAAGATTTCCCTGGCTCTGGCCTGGGTAAATACAAGATCCAGCTTTCTGAGCCGACCAATTCCTCCTTTTCAGTCCAAAGCAAATTACAAGTTTACAAAGTTTTGTTTCTATGGGGGTGAGACGGTCACTCCTGTCACTTCTACGACTCGAAACTAAGAATGTCAGTGCCACCTCGCTGGAGAAGCTATGTATTAGTCGAGACCTGATCTCACAAAAGGAGAAGAAGACTGATGGTCTATGGGCGGATCGAGCTTATACTTTTTTTTCTCTACTCCTTTGGGCCAGAAGACAGGCAGGAGAGAATGTCATCAATAAGCCAGCAGATATCTGAGATCCTGTCCTCACTCATGAATGGATTCTTTCTGTCCGACCTTTTGGTATGTTAGCTGCCCCCGACTCTTATCAGTGCGCTCTCTGCGAATATGGTATCTCCGATCAGACGATTGATTTTGCTAGCATTGTGCTTTGGAAACGAAATGGCCCACCCTTTCTTTGAACCTTGTCTATGAGAATCGATTCCACTTTTCACTTCATTGAGATTGGGTTGGTGTATATATTCTATATTAAGTAGAAGAGGTTGCTTTCCCCCTACTTTATTTCCTTTGAGTGACTTGGGCCCTTCGATCAGATGCTTGCTCTTGTATTGTTGCCTTTTTGGTGTCTCTGTCTGTCGTACCCTATTGTTATTGTTAAGTACTCTGTCGTTAAGAGTTTTAGAAGAAATGCAGGAAAAAATTCCCTTGGGTTCACATCGGGTGAACCGATGCTATGCTGTCTTTTCTGTGATAGTTACCATTGTGGGTTTAGATTGATCTTTTCCGGTGCTCTTTTTCTCTTTCCTGTAGTCCTCTCTTTAAGCAGCAATCCAATTGAGTGAAACGCAAGGTTTGTAGATCTTACTTGTTAAAGTAAGGAAGGAAACATATTAAATTATTTCATTACTTTCGCGTAGACGGTAGTGAAGTGGCCAGAGGCCTATTAGTTAGGATTCCGCTGTGAATGAGTCTCCTCTCCGGTAACCAACCTATCAAGAAGTCGGTATACCATTAGCTAGTTTACTACTTCCTGGGGAGAGAGCTGGAATTGAGACTATCATAGTTGATTTTCCTCCCACCATATCATCTAGAAAAAGCTATTCATCTTACAGTACAGGGTTTTCATTCTACTTACCTAAGAAAGACTTAAAGAGATGAGACTATAGCAGCTAGAGCAGTTTTCATGCCAGCTGGTATATCTATCAAGGATAAGCTAGGCCCCGCTCTTGATGTAGAGGAATTGCTGGGCGTTTTCCTCAGCTAATTCAGAAGCCCTTCTTTCGATTGACTCAGCTACTGATACAGATGTTGGCTACTCACAGACGTTCTCATATCATACAGAATATAATGGAAAGCTAGATGTTGGATGTGCAGATTTAGTTGAATATTCATAAGTAGCAGGGTACCTGTTCTTGAGTCATATCTGCTGTCTCGACTATACACACAATTTCCCATCCAAAAAAATGTTACAATGAAGTCCAAGCTTCGCTAAACGATACTCAAGAGATTCACCCTCTCCTGGAACAATCTTTCTAGGTTTACCAAATCCGCAACGCAACCATAAAAGGAATGATTTGTGAAAGGGAGCGTTTAGTAAGGTCAGGAATCCTAAACAGGAGGAGCGGGTACCGGTCCCTCCGTATCAGAATAGACATCCAATAATCAGGTAGTAAACAACCAGGTAATGTATTTACAACTTACTAGGTAAGACTAAGTAGGGGCGAACGAGCTTATCATGTAAATACTCCAATACATCATGATCAGTTCGTTCGAAAGGTCGAGCTAACCTATTCTTCTAATAGGATTTTTTTCCATTTTCGTTTATACGCCAATAAGAGAGGCCTTTATGCATTTCCCCATGTTAGATCAGAAAGGTGATCGCAAGCATATTCGGTTATTCCGTATTTTGCCACATACGTGGGTTCGGTCTAAAGAGCAGAACATATTCGATGATCCCTATTCATTCGGTCCAAGTCGAAAGCGATAGCGAATGACAATGACAGAGCGGCCCAATTTGGTAATCTGAAGATAGAAAAGAACGATAAATAGGCGATGCATGAAAGCCTCGAGATGACCCGAAGCATATAGATTTTTTTAGGCGGCGATAATTTACAAGATATTCATGATATTAGGTTAGGAACTTTGGATGAACTACGATGGTTGGCACTCACATAGTGCCTCAAGTATAGCTCCAACAAAGCATTCACCCTTTCGGTTTGGGGATGAAAGCTTTTGGAAAAGTTAAGGTCCAAGCCCATGAGTCGGAAGAGCTCCGTCCAAAACCGCCCTGTAAATCGGGAGTCTCGATCACTAATGATGGACTTGGGAACTCCCCAATACTTCACCACATGTTTAAAGAACAAGCGGGCTGCCTCCTCCGCAGGGCAATCCTTAGGAGCTGGAATGAATACCCCATACTTGGAAAATTGATCTACCACCACCATGATTGTGCCATACCCTTAAGACTTGGGCAAGCAAGTGATGAAATCCATGGAAATACTTTCCCAAGGCCGTTCGGGAATAGGCAACAGCTCCAGTAACCCGGATGGTTGGTTTTGATCCACTTTGTCTTGTTGGCACACAAGACAAGTCCGCACATAAAGCTCCACATCGTCACGTATGCGAGGCTTGGTCGGCAATTCCGCTGCGCTTTCCTTAATTGCCTTCCTTTCCGCTTTTCTCTGAGGCGAGGATTCACCGACCCGTAAGCTAGCCTTTTGAGAGCTGAGAGCGGTAGCCGGTGAAAGGTGAGGAGAAAAACCTTCAAGTAATGAACTCCACTGAAAGGACAGAAGAAAGAAAGAACCTCAGGAACGGAATCAACTTACTTTTCTCACTCCAAAAAATGGACAGAACGACAAGGTCCGACTCACTTACGTTTCGGATATGTCGGCAAGTCCAATACAAACAAAACAAGAAAGAAGTTGGACCCCGGCCCCAGCATTGCTCTAATTTGAGCTCTGAGCTGGAGCAGTCTTGCTTTGGCTCCCCTGACCGACCTCAGGCCTCCTGATCAAGTGCACATCCCCATACTGTAGGATGGGCATGAGTTGAGGGGAAAGCTCATTGAACTTGATACCTTTTTCTTTGTCATGAGACTGAGGCCTCCCTTCCATCAAGCTTATTAACTTCTCATGGGCCTTTAGTTAGTGTTGACTCGACAATTGGCTTAAGACCCGTGACCGTCTCTACCATTGGGCTGAGAACAGTAGCCACCTGTTGTATCATCCTCAGCATCATATCGTGATTCTCTTTTCCCACTTGTTGCCTAATCATAGCCACCTCTTGGTTGGTAATTCTTGCAGGTGCCACAGCAGGAAGGGGGTTGGCTGGCGGAGCCACGACAGCGAGATTGGCCTCTGCGGCTATATGCGAAGATCCTTCAGCAGGAGGGTGTCTGGTCCCTTCCTTCTAGTCACTGCTAGTAGGATAACATCTATTAGTCCCTTCTCTTCCTTCTCCTTTTGCTTTCTTTCTGTCCTCTGGTTTAAGGTTCATAAGGGGCGTGCTCGCTACTATAAGACAGCTCTGCATTCCTTCGAGGCAATCGTAGCCAAGCTCTGAGACTATTCAAGCTAGCGTGGTAACGATACTGAGGAGGATACCTAGCTAGTATTGAACCAGAGCAGGGAAGTAGAGCCCCCCTTATTAGAATAAAATAAAGTAGCAAATAGCTCCCTGAGATAAAGAAGGAAAAAGAATTTGACACACTATCTAGGGCCTATTTTAGAAGAAATGGAAAGGAGTATTCCACGTGCATAGAGCTCAAATCAACGGCAGATTTTCTAATTCCCTCCCATCGGCCAAGCTTCAATCTCTTAGAGCAGATGCGGCCACTGTAGATGATCCAAATGGGGACTCCTTTCTCTATGAAGCTGTTGGTTGATAGAACTCTGAGGTTCTGTGGTTAGGAGGTAGATCTTGTGCGAGCTAATGAATTCAAAGATGCGTATCCACACCTATCTCCATTGTCCGGCTAGTCTCAAGGGATCGGCTTAGGACTCAATCAATCCATTTTGGAAGCCTTTTGAGAGCTGCTAGAAAGGAAGAATCCCACCCTACTGGTAGAGGACTCGCTTCAAAAGAGGGCAAAAGGGATCCATCCTTAGATAGACGGGTGGAACTCACCGAGATCAATCATCAAGCCAGCTACCCATGGTCAGAGGGGGAGTTAACGGTAAGAAAACCATATCGCTGCTGACCCACGGGCTAAGTCCTTATTTCAAAAGAAAGACAAAGGGAGGGCAATGAAAGGGCCACTGCTGCGACTGAAGGTGACGACTAGCTATCTCGGATAGGAAAGAGAGGCTTGATCGGTAACCACAGATTGAAAGGTCTTTCTCCACTGTCTGAAAGAGCTATAGATTCACACTGCCCGCTATAGCGAAGAGAGAGGGTTTTGGTCTGCTCTTCCTATACCCCGCTATTCCTCTGTAGAACTGAAGGTCCCCCCTGTTCACTTTCTCCTTCTTGTTGAAAGGGAAGATGATCCTTATACGCGACCCTTAGAGCCTTCCCGACGCATCGTTACGTGCCCTCATTCACCTTCTGTAAGGCAAGATTCCTAATGGCTTCAGGAAACAGCTAATACTAGAGTAGAGGGATTGGAATGATTGCAACACCCTCACTTCCAAGACTGGACGGTTACCTTAAAAAAAGTAGATCCATCGTCTCCAGCTATGTATTCGGTAAGGCCACACGGTTGGTTAGTCCAATTCTCTCTCAGCGGGCCGGGAGATGAAGCTGCTGATAGGGCACAGCCCAGGGCAAGGAGTCCATTCATGGTAGAAGTCCTTTCCTTTCCAGAAGAGGAACTCGGCTTGCTCACCAGGAATGCACCTTAAGGGGGAGTTCCTGGGTCACGAGTCTAGTAAGGAGATACTTATCAAACAAAACAAACGCAACCAAGCCTCCTCTTATCTTTACTTTCTCTTGCTAACTGTGCATTCTATTCCTCTGATCTTGTAACTACCGCTGCCGATGCCGAAGGGCTTTCCCAAGTTGACCCCCTGATCTTAGTTTTCGCTTGAATGCGCCTTTCAGATCCTTGTCGGCCTTTGGAAATTAATATATTACAAAAACTGTTAAGTGAAAGAAGCCCACATACCCTCTCTTCTTTCACGGCTTGATTTCGCTACGCACTGGAGCACCATCGTATGCAGAGAGCTTTGAGCCAGACGCAAGGGGTGTGGGACATGGCTTGGAGTCTTGCATATGAGTGCAAGTAAGCAAATCCAAGGTGTATTTAGTCTGAGTCAAGACACGAGAAGTCGATGTACGTTTGGCTTCGATTCCCAAGAAAGAAATGAAGATCACCAAGATCTTTCATGGCAAAGTGCGTACCCAGTCGCTGAATGAAAGAAAGGAGACGAGAGGAGACTGAGGCAGGACGGTAGTCCTGAGAAAGATCCTGCTGCGAACAGCTCTGTGGCTGGACAGGAGAGAGGTCAACAGCGGCAAGGATAGGAGACTGATCCATATACGCGCGAGGTTTGGAACCCTGAATCACATCCATGGAAAGCCCAGGCGGAAGAAAACCAGTATGAACCGAATAAGCCTATATCGAAGAATACCAGGTTTCGTAAAAAAAAGGTAACATGACGATAGATGAGTTCCTTCCTGGTCGGAAAGTGGAAAGCAGCAATAGCCCTTATTGCACTATATCCGAGGAAGATACACTGACGAGCCTTGGGGGCAAATTTGTTCCGCATCGAAGAATCAACATGAGGGAAACACATGCACCCGAACGATCGTAACCAGGAGTAGTCAGGCATAATCCGATAAAGTGAGTGGCACGCCTTTCATCCCTTTTCAGATTCACTTCTTGCTTTCCTTGTTAACACTAATTCCCCGGAATCTCAATCTATCTAGGAATCTCCAACTGCGTAAGAAAAGATAAAGACGTAATCTCACGCTATATGGTAAATATATATACTTACTGCAACACAAAGCAAGACTTCATATCATATCTCTCTTCTACAGTGACCAATGAATGGGTATTGGAAGTGATTAAAGATGGCTCCAAACGGCAGGAACTTTGGGGCCTTGAAGATGCCACTCTTACTATTCCTTATGAACTACGAGCTCAATCCTTACTTTCACAAGTACAAGTCAGTGGCCCTTACTCTAACAAGTAAGCAATTAATACCGATCGTATCGAGATCTTAATAAGACTGGAATCAATCTACCGAGGAACTTCTCGCTAGGGAACTGGTCATTAAGTGCTTTCTGTCTCAACGGAAGTGCGAAAGCCTATTTGTTGCTTTTAATACGAGATCAGAATAAGCAGAAATTCCTCTTCTTTTTGTAGAGTAGATTGTCAGC
>Ga0153960_1000057_pt1 | contig 41826 bp, 35 predicted proteins | sample TSFL044MetaG_FD_102274 | JGI IMG/M metagenome (GOLD analysis project Ga0153960, IMG submission 102274) | Attine ant fungus gardens microbial communities from Florida, USA - TSFL044 MetaG | ecosystem: Host-associated > Fungi > Mycelium > Unclassified | place: USA: Florida, Withalacochee...
CCGTCTTTTTAATCTTATCGCGGAGCCTGCTCCGGATCGTGCTCGGCATGTCCATACTCACTCACGGGGTGCATCTGCTGCTGATTACGATGTCCCGTCTCAAAACTGGAGCACCGCCGCTGCTTGGGGAGCAGGCTGAACGCTACGTCGATCCACTTCCCCAGGCGCTCATATTAACATCCATTGTCATTAATTTCGGACTAACCGCCTTTTTCTTTGTACTCTCCTATCGTTCCTATCTGAAGCTGAAAACAGACGATATGGAAGAAGTAAGGGGGCGTCCTTATGAATAATCTCGTTGTTCTGCCCATTCTGCTGCCACTGATTACCGGAGTTATAGCCCTGCTGTTCTTCCGGCGGGTAAACATCCAGCGGGTTGTGAGCGTTATTGGCCTTTTGCTGACGGCAGCCGCTTCAACCGTGCTGATTACCCAAGTGACACAGTCCGGCATACAGACACTCAATATGGGAGGCTGGGAACCACCCTACGGCATTGTACTGGTTGCAGATATGGTATCGGCCTTGCTCGTTGTGGCTGCTTCGATCATTGCACTGGCGTGTCTGCTATACGCCTTCCGCAGTGTAAATAAGGAACGGGAAGAACATCATTTTTACCCGTTCTTTCATTTCCTGATTGCGGGCGTGAACGGTTCGTTTCTTACCGGAGACTTATTTAACCTGTTTGTCTGCTTTGAACTGATGCTCATATCTTCATATGCACTGATTGTATTGGGAGGTACGGAAAGACAATTACGGGAAACAATCAAGTATGTCTTGATTAACATTGTCTCTTCAGCACTTTTTGTAGCCTCTATTGGCTTTCTCTATTCTGTTACCGGCACATTAAACATGGCCGACTTGTCCAATCGGATCGCCGAAGTCGGACAGAGCGGAGTCATCACCCTGATCGCTGTCCTCTTCCTGATCGTATTCAGTATCAAGGCCGGATTGTTCCTGTTCTTCTGGTTATCCGGCTCTTACGCGGCCCCTCCGGCAGTCGTCACCGCCCTATTCGCCGGTTTGCTGACTAAAGTTGGCCTGTACGCCATTGTGCGAACATTCACACTGATTTTCTATCATGATCCGGATTTCTTCCATGCCCTTATCGGCTGGATGGCTGGAGCGACCATGGTGCTCGGGGTAATCGGGGCTATTTCCTATCGTGACGTCAATAAAATTCTAATCTACAACGTCATCGCAGGGGTCGGATTTGTAGCCTTCGGGATGGCTGCTGCCAGCCGTCCTGCACTGGAAGGTCTGCTCTTCTACATGCTGCATGATATGCTCATCAAAACACTGCTATTCCTGCTCGGGGGCGCTCTGATCGCGGTTGCAGGCACCTCCAAACTCGACAATATGGGCGGGCTGATCCACCGTTATCCACTGCTTGGCTGGATGTTCTTCATCAGCGCACTTGCCCTGGCAGGCATTCCTCCGTTCAGTGGATTTCCTGGGAAATTGTTGCTATTTGAAGGCGGGCTGCAGGCAGGTCTGTACGGACTGACAGGCATCGCCGTCCTTTCCAGCCTGCTGATGTTGTATTCGGTTCTTCGCATCTTCATCCAGGCGTTCTGGGGTGAACCGCCAGCAGGCGCAGTGAGAAGACCTTATGCCGTGAACGGCCTGCTCATCCCTGCCGGAATTCTGTTTGTGTTCATCATCGCAATGGGTGTGGGGGCTGAGGGCATGTTCCAACTGACCTCCCGCGCCGGCGACATTCTGCTGCATCCCAATGTTTATATTGATGCAGTGTTGAAGGAGTAGATGCGTATGGCCTTTCAGATTGTACTGAATCTGATCATTGCCTTTGTATGGATGTTTCTGAATAATGCCTGGAATGGTGTTGGCTTTCTCACGGGTTATTTGCTGGGTCTGCTATTGATTGGGAGCATGCGACGTTTCTTTCCGCATCGCTTATATATCGTTCGTGTCTGGGCGATCATCAAGCTGATTGCCTTGCTGTTCAAGGAGCTGGTGCGGGCCAGTATTGAGGTTATTCGCCAGATCGTGAAGCCGAAGCTTGATATTCGGCCCGGCATATTCACCTATCAGACACAGCTGTCCTCTGACTGGGAAGTTACACTCCTATGTCTGCTCATTTCACTAACGCCAGGTTCCCTTCCACTTGAAATTTCGGGGAATCAACGCAAATTATTTATTCACGCGCTGGATATCAAAGACGAACAGAAAATGAGTGATGATATCAAAAATACGTTCGAAAAAGCCATTATGGAGGTGACACGATAATGTTATCCTCACTGTTGTTCATTTCCTTGCTTATTCTATCCCTCGCAATCCTGGGTTGTCTGTACCGGGTGCTGCGGGGACCCTCCATGGCCGACCGGATTACAGCACTGGATACGATTGGTATTAACGTCATTGCCATCGTTGCTGTTCTGTCCATGATGCTTCATACCCAAGCTTATCTGGATATCATTCTGTTGATTGGCATCCTCGCTTTTCTAAGCACTGTTGCATTTGCACGATATATTGAACGGGGGGCGGTATTCAAAAATGAAGGAGATCGTTGATGGAACCGCCGGAATTGTCATTGGGCTCATTGTGTTGCTGGGCGCACTATTAAGCGCATTTAGCGCATTCGGACTGATCCGACTGCCAGATGTATACTTACGGGCGCATGCCGCCACCAAAAGCACTACACTCGGCGTACTTTGTGTACTAAGTGGAACGTTTCTTTTCTTCTGGTATTTCGATAACTATATCAGTGCTCGGGTATTACTTGGGATTGTGTTTGTATTTATCACAGCACCGGTAGCCGGACATCTCAACGGACGGGCTGCCTATCGCACAGATGTACCCCTATGGGAACAGAGTGTGCAGGATGAACTTGAACCACTGTTGAAAGGTAAAAAGGTCAACCATGAAGCCAAGGATATGATGGAATAGTCATTTGGTATACAAGCAAAACACCCCCGGGACAGCCGCACATTACGTGGCCGTCCCGGGGGTGTTTTTGGCTATACGATTCAGCTTAGTCCAATCTATGTTCATGGAGCAGCGGAACGAAGCTATATTTTAACCGGATCAAAATCCATCCAATCCCTGTCTTCTCAAATCAGCAGCAACGATTCGTGCAAGCTGGGCAGCCCCTTCACGATTCGGATGCAGCGTGTCTCCTGTCATATACAAGGCCAGTGTGGCAGCGGGTCCAATGGAAGTGAAATAAGCCGAACTGAGTTTGTTCAGTTCTACAAGCGTCACGCTCTCTTCCTGAGCCAGTGCACGTGTAGATGCATTGTACCAGCGATTTTCTGCAGAATGCACATTGGCTGAATTGAAATCAGTTGCCCGACCCTGAGGCGTCGATAGAATGACGGTGGCTCCTTTATTTTTGGCCTGACGGACCATGTCACGCATGATCTCCTTGAACTCTGCTTCCGTTGTATTGTTCTTGGCATTGGTATCATTAATTCCTAATTGCAAAATAAAGTAGTCCCCTGGCTTAATATACTTCAGAATCGCTTCCATCTGTCCATCATCGCGGAAGCCTCTTGCAAATTGGCCACTAGAGGCCATATTGCGAACCTGAAATGTACTGGTGTTCACGTAGGAAGGGAACAGCTGTCCCCAGCCACCTTGCACACTGTTGCTGAGTGGATAGTAGTTGCAGACAGTCGAATCACCGCCAATATAGATCGTACGGTTCGTCAACGTCTGATTCGATATTTTTCTAATTTCAAGTGCGCTGAGTGTAAATGCCGTGCCTTCTTTCCCTTCCGTAACCAACAGATTTAACTGTCCATCCGTCACCGGAATTTGAAATTGATCGGTCGCCCCGTTCCCCGTCATATTGATGATCTGGTATACGCCTTCTGCCGCCACACTCGATCTGGCTGTATTGCCAAGAACCACTTTGACCTCGTAAAGACCGTTGGACAGATCTACATTAAACGTATTCGTACTTTTCGTGCCAAAGGTGACAAATTGCACGGCATCGCTTGCAACACCTGTTCCAGAGGCAGTGACATTACGCATATTGGCAGGTGTATTGAATCCATAACCTTTCGCTAATGTGTAGGCCTCCGTTGCCGATACACCTGTGTAACCGTTCTCAACTGCACCCGCACCAAAGTCAAATTTGTACTCATTCGCCGCAGCTTGGGCGACCTGTCCTCCATTAGCTGTCAGAGCACCTCCAATCAGACTAGTAAACAGGGTTAGGCAGAGCAAATACCGAACGGATTTTGACCATTTCATAACTAAACTCTCCTCTCAAAAGTTCATGTATATGATTGCACTACAGAACATTATCAAGCCAGTCATAGGCTTTCGCTCCACTGATCTCATGGCCACCTGTAAAAAAGTCTGCATCGAGCCATTTCTGTGCTCCCGCCTGTTCATAGATTTCTGTCAATCGTGCATAGGCTTCTTTGGCTGTTGACAGCGGAAATACCTGATCTTCACTTCCGGCTTCAATAAATAGCGGCCTGGGTGCGATTAGACCTATCATATCCGGCAGCTCGGCTTCCCTCAGAATTCCTGGAATATAATTGTCGAGGCAATGATTTCTGTCCAATATGCTGCCCTGGAATGTACTTGCGTAACCGCTCACGACAGCCGCACAGCACCGTTCATCCAGCGCAGCAGTGAATGCCGTCACGAGTCCGCCACCCGAGATGCCCATGCTGCCGATACGTGCTGGATCGGCTTCAGGACGTGTAGTTACGTAATCCAGCACACGCATCGTTTCATAGATTCGGTGCCCGGCAAGCGTCTGCCCTGTCATGAGCAGATGGGCGGCAATTTTGGTACAGGAGCTTGTGCCGGGTGGTGCATCCCGATCCTCCTCCAGCCTTCGGTCACCAAATCCAAGTAATTCTGGAGCCGCAACCACATATCCACGCTGTACAAGAGCGACGGCAAAGTCTTTATGCAGACCAGGCTCTCCTCTACGCGGTGAACCGTCGGGTTCCATGCCTGAGATCTCCCGGCTGCCATACCCGTGTCCATGACAGGCTATAATAGCTGGGCGCGGCTCTTTGGCAGCGCTTACTACATTTGGTATCAGCATATAAATGGGCATGCGCAACCCCGCATAGGTCGTAATCTCAACCCGCTCCCGGATGTAGCCATCACATGCGGTGCGTTCGAGCAATATGGGATTCAGCTCCGCCGCCACGGACGGGAAACCGCCCAGCCGATCTATAATCCGTGCTCGCAACTGGCTGCGCCATTGCTCAAGAGATTGCCCCCTCTGATAGGCGGAGCGTCCACGCGGGCTTGTTTGTTTTTGCAGATAAGATTCAATATCCGACATTACCGTTCATCCCTCCTATGGATTCAAATGATAGACGTATGTAAAAACATATATGTTGGACTTGTCCAGTCTATTATAAATCACGGTACAGTCGGTGAATTGAACATTATTGCCTGTTTTGGGCTGAATTCACACTATTTTGATAATAAAAAGGATATCCTCGAACACCTGGATCTTCAGGCTCCGAGAACATCCTTATTGATCATGTCTCTAAACGGTACACTTCATAATAGCAAGTTTCATGAACGATGATGTCGGCCTTTTATTCCCTATGCCCTGGTAGCCACCAATTCCATCTGCCCATCAATTTCATGAGTGCTGGAACCAGTACCAGACGGATGATGGTTACATCAAGGAACACCGCCGCTGTAATTCCGATTCCGAGCTGTTTGACACCCGCCACGTCAGCAAAGGCAAATGGTACAGTCACTGCCAGCAAAATCGCCGCCGCCGATGTAATGAGACGTCCGGTTGAAGCCAGGCCTTGCTGTACGGCCAGATCACTATCTCCTGTTCGTCTGTAAACCTCCTGGATGCGAGTCAGCATAAATACGCCATAATCCATCGAGATACCGAAGACAAGCCCGGCAATGAACACAGGAATCATAATGGCAATAGCAGATGGTTCCATGCCAAGATGGCCCTGATTAAATACCAGTACGAGCACGCCGAATGCAGCAGCCAGGCTGAGCAGATTCATCAGAATGGCTTTGATTGGAATGAGCAGTGACCGAAATGCTGCGAGCAATACGAGATAATTCGATACCACAACAAACACCAGCACTTTGGGGAGTTGTCCAGAGATCTCTTCCATGATTTCATGCTGCATGACTGCTTCTCCCCCATAACGCAGGGGTACGAAGGGAACGGAGTTAGCGTTGTCCTTTGCCCTCATTTGTTCGAGCCAGGATGCAGCCTCATCGGAACCCGGTGCTCCGTGAATGGTAGCCACCATACGAATAGAGTAGTCGGACACATATGAACGCAGCCATGCAGGCTGCTGAGATGTGGTTTCTTTCAGTGCTTCACGTAAAGATGGTGATGGGATGTTCATTTGGGATTGGATATGAGTTGGAGCTTGGCCTGAGAGCTTGTCCGGCACCATAATCCCCCATGCGGATTCAACAGCCATCACATTCGAATCCTGCTGAAGTTCTCGCATTTTACTCAACGCCTTGCGCCAGTAAGATGAGGTCAACGGCTCTGACGTTCCACCTATTACAATCTCTACAGCAGAGACGTTCTTTTGTCCAAAAACGTGCTGGATCTGCTCAGTTGCCTGCCGAGACTCCATCCTGTCAGGCAAGGAAGAAGCATCGGGAATGGCCAGCTCCAACCGGGTAACCGGTAGAACAAAAATAAGCAGCGTACCCGTTCCAAGCAGCGCCATCCGAACCGGCTGTTTCATAATCATGCCTGACCAGAATGACCAGATCGAACGTGACGGCAACGATTGTTGATGCTGGTCCTGTTTTGAAGAGATGGAATTCCTGGAATGTTGTCTAAAGATTCGCACAGAATAGAGGGATAGAATGGCTGGCAGCAGTGTTATATTCAGCAGGACCGATATGACCAGCACGATAATGGCTCCAAGGGATACACTCAGAAACATCGGCAATCTAATCCATAGTAGACCGAGCAGTCCTAAAAGCACACAAGCCACAGAAAAGAATACGGCTCTTCCCGCTGTACGCAGCATTCTCAGCAGAACCTCTTCGTCGTCCGAACCTGTTTCTTCACTATTCTGACCCCGCTGGAGTTCCTCCCTGTATCTGCTGAGAATAATCAAGGCAAAGTCTATGCTGAGCGCCATTCCCACCATCGGAATAACGTTGATCACAAAGTTGGAAAGCGCCAGATGGTAACCCATCAGGGATGTAACTCCCATTGCCGTTATGACGCCGGATACTCCCATAACAACTGCAATCAGCGCTGCATAAATACCTCTGAATGCAAAACACAAAATGACGAAGGCAAGTGGCAATCCCACAACCTCTGCCCGTTCCAAATCGCGAAAACTTAGACGGTTTACATCCTGTTGTACAACAGATTTCCCTGTTATTTGGATCGTTCCCGGACCGTCTGTTATAAGCACAGAACGCAGCTGTTCAAGTGGCGGACCCATTTTGTGAGACGGTACATCAAACCCCAGCAAAGCATAGGCCACATCCCCTCGCAGCATCCGGCTTCCCCGTGCTTCAAGCGGAGAGATTATGGTCGTTACAAACGACAGTGTACGCACCTGCTGCAGACGATCTTTAATCCAGCCCCGGAATTCGGCGGGGGTAGTGCCTGTCTTTTTTTTAAATAGTAGAATAACCGGATCAGCAGAAACATGGAACTCTTTCTCCAGAATAAGCTCTACAGCATGAGCATCTCCCTGATTCAAGTTCAGCCCATGATCCTGGACAATACCAGGCAATTTCCAAGCCCAGACGGCTGACATCCCGATGACAAACACCCAGCAGAGAATGATGAACCGCGGATATCGGCTAATGAGGACAGCAAAGCTGCGATAACCCATACCCAAGCTCCTCTGATATCAGATTGGTATTTCTGTTTCCTTTTAAATCGCGCCTAGATTCACTGGTTCTCTTTCTTCAACGGATGCAGGAACATACGTAAAAGGAAGCAATTCCGCCGTCAGGCCCGGTCCAAATGCAAGGGCAATTCCACTGGTAGCTTCTTCCCTATTACGATAATTATCACGGATGGCTTGTAAAACAAACAAAATCGTCACAGAGGATAGATTTCCATAATCCCGTAAAATGTTTCGGCTGTAAGCGACCTGTTCATCTGACAGCTCATACAGCTTCTGCACCGCATCCACAATACCTCTGCCCCCAGGGTGGATCGCCCAGATCTCCGGTAAATCGCTGCCATCCAGCAATCGTTCAACCTCTGGACCAAGATGTAAGCCGAGCAGCTTCGGAATCTGTGGAGAGAGATACAGATCGAAGCCGGTATTGCCCACCTCCCAGATCATCTCTTCTGAACAGTCTGGCAGCAACACAGAATCCCCGCTACCCAATTTGAACAGTTCTTTACGTCCTAATCCGGACAGGCCCACAACGCAGGCAGATGCCCCATCCCCGAAGAAGGACGCGGCAAACAGATCATCCCGCTTGGCAGACGGCTGAAAATGAAGGGTGCACAGCTCCACACATACGATAAGCACCTTAGCGTCTTGGTCACTCGTCACAATCGAATTCGCCAATTGTACAGCTTTCAGACCCGCGGCGCATCCTTGGAACACAAGCGGAATCCGGTTAATACGCGGCGATAGTTCCAGCTGCTGAATCAGCCGAACATCGAGACCGGGCAGGAATTGCCCTGTACAACTGACGGTAATGAGATGTGTAATCTCCGAGGTTGAAACAGCGGCATCCTCAATTGCCTGATGCGCAGCCTGAATTCCCAGTGGAACGGCAGCCGCCTTATATTTGCCCATACGTTCGGCTGTGGTCGGAACGTTCTCCGTCTGGGTAAAGGGCAGATAACGGCAAGACTCTACTGGCTCCAGCAGGTTCGGTTCACATGTATAACGTGTCTCGACACCACACTGGTTAAATATTCGCTTGGCCCACCGTCTGGAATCCGGCTCATGCTCCAACGCCTGTGCGAGCCGAGCAGACACATCCTTTTGCTCAATGCGGTGAACAGGCAATGCCGTTCCAATTCCCATGATACTTGCAGCGGGTACAGTTCCATCGAGTTGGTTCATCGGCTCCAACCTCCTTATATATAAAATAGGTTCATGTCAGCATGTGCAGGATATAGTACAAGTCTATTCGAGGCTTGCCCCCTTTATGTTCACGAAACACGCAAAGACGGACAACACATGCGAATTCCGCACATGTTGTCCGTCTTATTAAACAATGATACTACTTATATCTTACCCAGACCTATCCATCAACAGGTCCCTCGACCTGCTCCGCTGCTACTCCGGCCTGACCACCGTAAATCTCTCACCAAGTTTGGCATAGTCATTCCCGGCCAGCCTGCTGATCGGTTTGAGCTGATCCATCAATATATAATTGGTGGTAGGATCATATACGTTCTCACTGAAATGATATTGTACAATACGAACCAGAAGCAGGTCACTCACAGGTTTTCCCTCATCATTCGATATCGGAATATGCTGATACAACTTACATTCCATCCGAATGAGTGCTTCCTGTATTGCTGGTACGGAAACCACAGTACTTGGTACAGTCGTCAGATTAGTCCGTTCCAGCTCACTTTCGTGGGGCTCCAGCATGGCAGCCGTCTCGTTCATGTCAAGAGCGATCGATTCATCACAAATATGTACAACGAGTTCTTTCTCCGAAAGTACATTACGAGCCGTATCTTTCATAATACCGTTCTTGCGCGCAATAGATATGGATAATATCGGCGGATCAGAGCTGACTACATTAAAAAAACTAAAGGGTGCTGCATTAATGACGCTCCCATCATGAGAAAGTGTTGTCACAAATGCGATGGGGCGTGGCACCACCGAACCACTCATCAGTTTATAGTTATCTCTGCCCGTCAATGCTCGCGGGTCCAAAGTATGCATCATAAGTTATCCCCTTCCGTGATCGTGAAACAATACTCATCTCTCATGAGCTTCACTTCATTATTATTATATATCGTAAAATGTTGAAATCACAAAAAAACTCCCTGGTGCTCATAGCACCAAGGAGTATAAACATTCGGATTCGTATTTGATATTGTTTATTTTACAATACTTTTCTGAATGTCTTCCATAATTTGAAGGTTCGCTTGAACTCCGCTATACAACCAGCTGCTCGAACGGGTAAATTCGAACAAGTTACCATTTTTCACTGCCGGGATGCTTTGCCATACCGGATCTTTCAGTGCTTCTGAGCCAGTACCTTCATCACTATTCACAAAGAACAAGTAGTCTACATCCATTTCCGCCAATTTTTCCAGCGAGATGGAAGACCAGTTACCTGTCGCATTAGCAGAGATTTCTTTCACTACTTCAGGCTCAGCAAGTCCCAGTTCCTTGTACATCACTTCACCACTGGATACATTGTCACTAACGATGAAGAATTTGCCACTAACCAACCAGATGGCGGCAGCCGATTTCGTTCCACCTGTAACCGTGTTGATTTTTTCCTTGACTTCTGTGGCTTTCACTTCGTAATCATCCAGCACTTTTTGTGCTTCATCGCCTTTATTGAGAATTTCGCCGATTTTCAGCAGGGTTTTGCGCCAATCGCTATTGATCTCATCGCCAAGTACATAAGTAGGCGCGATCTTGCTGTATTGAGCGTATTTCTCACCTTCAACCACACTTTCGGAACCGATAATAATCAGATCCGGGTTGAAGCTTGTGACCGCTTCGAAAGGAAGATCGAAGGCAATCGTTGGAATGCCGTCCAAATCTTTTTGCAGATACTCCTGGATTCCGTTGGCTACAGACCATTGAGCAACTGGCTTAACGCCGAGTGTAACCAGGTTATCTTCCAGATACGAAGCGATGATACGCTCCGGATTTGCAGGAATTTTCACTTCGTGCCCCATTGCATCTGTCAATGTACGTTCTGTCGGAGCTTCTGTCTGTGTCTCTGTCTCCGTTGCTGTATTGTTCTCTCCTGCTGCTGTACCGTTGTCTGCTGGTTTCGATCCGCATGCGGCCAGCCAGATGGACATGACCATTACGGTGATCAGAAGCATGATCATTTTTTTATTTTTCTTAAACACGTGACTATCCCCTTTCAAGATGAACAACTCAATAATTGAGTTGTTATGACAGACTTAGACGTTTATACATTATTCATGCATATAATACTGGTATGTACTTTTGTCCAATTCCATTGACAATGATAATTGTTATCAACGAAGTTGTCAATGCAGCTTTTGCCTTTTAAGGACGAATGGCACCTTCAGTCGAACAATTCACATTTAGGCGGATGCCGCCATATGCTGATTCCAGAATACGACGACAGGAAGGATGTTCGTACATGGATTACGCGTATAACATATACTCAGGTTATGGAGAAGATCGCTCCTATCAGCTCCCGCCGCTGTTCCCAGGAGGCGCTCCTGGCGGTCAGCCTGTGCCAGGTTTTCCCGGAGGACCCGGTTCCTATCCCCCATTCATTCCCGGCGGAGGTAGTGGCGGTCAACCTGCTTACTTTCCTGGAGGCGTACCCGGTACGGCACCGGGTGTGCCCGCCCAGCTATCACAAGGCAATCTGCCTACCTTGCTTGGTGCCTACCCTCGTCCAGTGGGTCAGCCCCCGACAGAGATGGTTTTTCTGTATAACCTGATCAAAAGCAGCCCGGGCCTTCTACCGCTATTTATCCAACAACAACCACAGAATCTGACCCAAGCTGTGCAATTTGCCCAATCAGGAGTAGCAACGCCTCGTGATCCTGAGCAGCGTATACTGCAAAATTTCTGTTATAACCGCTGGTCTCTTGTTTTCACATACAATGACGTTTACTTAATGTGGCCTTCCACCAATCTGTTCGGTTTTGTCATCGGTTACTTCTATCCGTTCCTCACTCCAGGTATCCTGCTTAACACACAGATTTTGTTTGCTCTCTGCTAAAGCTCGTTCACACATAGAACAAGCGCCCCAGATGAAGGAACGAGCCTTCCAATTGGAGCGCTTTTTGGGATTTACATTTTTTCTTAGTGTTATTGTCAGCAAGTCATTTTTCTAATGAGTGCAACCACGCAAAACCAATTCACGCCAGCTGCTGTTTACCCTGACGTTTCCCCCTCTTGCCTTTGCCTACCATCACAACGTAAATCAGCAATGCACCAATATCCGCACAAGCGATTACGATGCCCATTGGCACAGCTGTTCCTTCTCCTCCAAGACCTACAAGCGGAGCGACAATACCGCCGAACAGGAACGTCATCACTCCAATAAGTGCTGATGCACTGCCTGCTGATTTCTCCTGATTAGCCATCGCCAGTGCAAAGGAAGCCGTATTAACCAGCCCCACACTGGATACCACGAGGAATAACGGGATCAGGACCGAAATCAGATTGCCTCCCGCCAGAATGGAGATGAGCAGCGATGTTCCTCCCAGAGCAGCTGTTAACAGCCCTGCGATCAACAGACGGGTTTCAGATACTTTACCCGCAAGTCTTCCAGCGATCTGACTTGCCAATATGATGCCCAGACCGTTAATGGCGAAGCAGACACTGAACATTTGTGGGGAGATGCCATATATTTTCTGAAGCACAAATGGCGAACCCGATATGTAGGCGAACATGCCAGCAGATACAAACCCTTGGGTTAAAGCGTATCCCATGAACAGGCGATCCCCTGCGATTTTGCGGAATGTAACCAGCGTCTGCTTCAGTCCTCCGCTGGATCGTCGTTCTGCAGGCAGTGTCTCTCCAAGACCAACCACGACAGCAACTAAAGTCAAAATACCGATGATACTCAGCAAAATAAATACACCGCGCCAAGACGTATATGCGAGCAGTTGCCCGCCTATAATTGGTGCAGCAATCGGTGCAACCCCATTAATCAGCATTAAGAGGGAGAAGAAACGTGTAAGCTCCGGCCCGGAATACACATCCCTCACCACTGCACGTGAGATCACAATTCCCGCAGCTCCCGCTGCCCCCTGAATAAAACGCAGCACAACAAAGGAGCCCATCGTTGGGCTGACCAGGCAGAGTATGGAAGCAATCGTATAGAGAATAAGACCGGCAATAAGCGGCGTACGACGTCCGCGCACATCACTAAGAGGTCCAGCCAGCAGCTGCCCTGCCGCCAGTCCAACCATACATGCCGTTAGACTGAGCTGGGCATAGGAAGTGGATGACTGGAATTCATCGGCCAGTGTAGGCAGTGCTGGCAAATACATATCCAGGGACAGCGGCCCAAAGGCCGACAGTGTCCCCAGAATCAATGCCATACGTACACGGGATGTAGAATTGGTGCTTAATGAGGCTGGTGTACTTTTCATATGAATAACATATTCCTTTCCCTGCGGTAGGTCTCGTTTCCTAGTGTTCCCCGTCTCCCAGCAGCTTGAGCAGGTTGGAAGGCAGCGTGAACTGTTGATTGTTAATGATAATCCGGCGCAGTTCTTCTTCATCACGTTCGTTCTCGGCGTCCTTGATCTCCTGAATCTCCCGGTGAAGTCTCTCCATCTGCTGATCCAGTGCGTTCGCAGAGTCTGCTGCACTTTTCAGTTCTTTTGTTAAACGTTCGGGAACATCTTTATTGTATTTATAAAAGATTTTATGCTCCAGGCTCGCCCAGAAATCCATCGCAATCGTACGAATCTGAATTTCCACACACGCCCGCTCTTCTCCATTAGACATGTAAACAGGCACCTCAACCAGAAGATGAAGGCTCTGGTAACCGTTTGGCTTCGGATTCTGGATATAATCTTTCACTTCCAGCACACGCAGGTCACTTTGGTTGCACAGCATATCCTTAATCCGGTAAATATCGGAGATAAAGGAGCAGGTAATACGTACACCGGCGATATCCTTAATATTTTTCTTGATACTTTCAAAGGTTAACTCGTGATTTTTACGGAACATCTTGTTCATAATGCTCTCAGGTGACTTTAATCTGGATTTCGTGTGTTCAATCGGACTGTAATCATGCAGGGACTGGAATTCTTCCTTCAGCACCTCAATTTTGGTCTCCATTTGATCCAAAGCAAATTTATAGATCATCATAAATCTCGTAATTTCATATTTAAATTTCTTGAATTGATCAATCGGATGTGGAGCGTTCATCATGGTTTTCTTCCTTTCTTCGTGCACACTAAAGTTAGTTTTATAAATATGAGGACAGAGGTCAATCCACATGTCTCCTGAACCATTATAAATCATATGGAGCCAATAAACGAATTTCTCGCACCGAACGGCTGTTGCTGGTGGAAAGGTATGGGAAGCACATTTAGGCGCATCCTAAAGAATACTCATTGTCATTTGGCATACCATTTCCGATGAAAGAGGTCGATCCCCCTGCTCTATCATGTGACGTATTCGTCCGATGCGCTTCGGGTAAAAGGCTATTTATGCCTGCCTGACGGGTGCTCCTTACCCGCCTTCTCACCGTTAGAAAACACCCATAGTAACTCTGCCTTCCAAAGATTAGCCGTAATGCAAGAATCCATGCAACTGCAACAGCTCTCAAGCCGCTACCCTCCTGTAAAACCACACACCATGGACGGTATTGCTGTACGTTGGCCGGTTCTGATCTATTGCCGCGGCGGACTGGGCAACTATGGTGGGGTAAATACCGCTTGGCTGGAGCAATTTGTCCATAAAGGTTATATCGTGTTCGCTCCATCATATCGTGGTAACGAGGGTGGCGAAGGACGCGACGAGTATGGCGGTCGAGATGTAGAGGATGTACATGCCGCTTACCGGCTTGTGCAAGAGTGGCCCTTTGCCGATCCAAAGCGAATTTCAATAATGGGATTTTCGCGTGGAGCCATTAATGCCGTACAGACCGCAACGACCTACAATGAAGGACCTACGCAGGTACATAAACTCGTGCTTTGGAGCGGTGTCGCCGATGTGGAACGCACCTATCATGAACGAACCGACTTGAGACGTACTTTGAAAAGAGTGCTTGGCGGTTCACCGCGTTCAGCTCCGGAAGCTTATCTCGCCCGTTCCCCCTTGTCGAAGGCACACAAACTTCATTGTCCTGTGCTGATCATGCACGGCACGTCTGATACGCAGGTGAACTACAGTCATGGAACCCGGATGTATCATTGGCTGAAACGCAGAGGCGCCAACGTTACGTTTCATGCGTATGGGGGACAGGATCATCGTTTTCAGGAGAGAATGCATGAGGCGGCAGTAAACAATATGTTTGACTGGCTTGCAGCACCTTAGCTTCAAGGTAGAGACGATTTATACCTGTTTGCTGATAAGAAAAATTTACATTTCATCATGAACTTTCATTTTGAAGGATCAATCGTTGTGGATGTATACTGGAGGGGTTACGTTTTTGGAAAGGATGGATGATCATGAATCAAAATACCCTCCAAAAGTACGCGATGCTGCTGCTATGCATGTCTGCCGGAATGGTCGATGTGATCGGATACCTGGGACTGGGGCATGTGCTTACAGCCAATATGACGGGCAATATTGTGCTGCTGGGGATCGCGATTGCTCGTGCTCAGGAATTTGTTGTGCTGCGTGCACTCCTTGCCCTCATTGGTTTTATCGCCGGAAATGCCATCGCAGCACACATGATCGGACATGTGCAAACGAAAAATGGATGGTCTTCCCGGGTCACAACCGTGTTCACTGTAGAAAGTATATTGCTTCTGCTCTTTGCCATCGCTATGATCAGTCCCTATTCGGAACAACTATCCTATCTGCTAATTGCTATACTGGCGGCCGCCATGGGGATGCAAACGACTGCGGCACGCCGCATTGGGATTGCCGGTATCTCAACGACTGTGCTCACCAATAATCTGGCCGCCGTGGTTGAGGACGCAGTAAGCATTCTTCAGCGGCTTCGGCATGTCAATATCCGCTCGCTCGTCAAAGCGCTATCAGCAGATGCGTACCTTCGCGCAGGGGCCGTTGTGGTCTATTTGGGCGGCGTTATTCTAGCTGCGATGTTGTTCCATCACGTACCCATGATGGCAGTCTGGATACCTGTTCTGATCGTTGGCGGAGTCACCCTGTACGCACGGTTATACTCCAGAGGAACGACAAAAATAACGTCGACGGATGACATTCAACGTTAGCTCTCATCAATTATTGAACGATTATTTCATTAATGATGCTTCCTGTCTGATGAGTTCAACCAGATGCTGTGCGGCTGGAGATAACACTTCCCCTGCTCGTGTACAGACGGCTACCGTGTTTTTCAACTGTACACCTCGAACGAATACACGTTCTAACCTGCCATGTTGCACATCTTCCTTTACGACCAGAGAAGAAATAAAGTTGGCTCCATAACCTGCCTTCACCGCACTGATCGTTTCGTTCAGTCCATTGAACTGAAGCGCAATGCGGGGAGCAGCCAGGTTGTTTGTTGTGCAAAGAGAGACCAGACGCTCCCGTGTAGCGCTGCCTTCTTCGCGCATAATGAAGGGCTCCGCCACCATCTCCCGAAGCTCAATTTCTTTCCCTGCATAAGGATGATCGGGATGTACCACAAACCACATTTCATCTTCAAACAATTCGTCCCAATGGACACCTGAATGTGTAATACCACTTCCACCATAAACCGCAATCTCGGCCTCATAACGCAGCAGTTGGTCAAAAGCCATCCGGGTATTGGTTGTGCTCACAACCAGCTCCACATCCTCGTGCATCTGCTTGAAACGGGCAATCCAGCCCGGCAGCAGAAAATTGGAGGGCAAATAGGTTGCGGTAAGACGAATCAGACCTTTTTTGCCTGCCCGAAAATCCTGCACAAAGTTCTCGACATCCTGCTCCAGCATGAACAGACGTTCCGCGTAGCCTGTTAATTGCATTCCAGCATCGGTAAGAACCAGTCTTCTCCCCTCCGAAGCAAATAGTTGAATGCCCAATTCCCGCTCAAACTTCTTCACCTGAGAGGATACTGCTGGCTGGCTAATGTTGAGTTCTTCCGCAGCACGCGTGACTCCCCCATATCTCACAATGGCATGAAACAATCGTAATCCGTGCAAATTCAACCGCTGCACCTTCTTTATTTGAAGTATATAATCTAAAGTTATATTAACATACACAATATATATTTTATTTATATATCTGTTCACTTTATAGTTGAAGTATGAAATCCAATACAGGCAATTGGAAAGGAACAGATAACGATGAACAATGTGAATGGTTCTACTCAACAGCAAACCTGGAGTCAAGTCGACGATTATTTGAACGCCTTATTAATCCCCTCGGATTCCCTGCTGGAGCAGGCCCTACGTACAAATACGGAAGCCGGCTTGCCCGCCCATGATGTAGCGCCTAATCAAGGGAGATTGCTTCAGCTCCTGCTCCAAATACAAGGCGCAACTCGTGTTCTCGAAATCGGGACGCTTGGCGGGTACAGTACGATCTGGATGGCAAGGGCCCTCCCCGAACACGGGCGTATCGTCACACTGGAAGCAGAACCACGTCATGCAGAGATGGCACAAGCCAACCTCACGCGTGCAGGACTTATGCACAAGATTGACCTTCGAGTTGGTCCTGCCCTGACTACCCTTCCCGACATTCAGGAAGAGTACAGAGAGCCCTTTGATTTTATCTTCATCGATGCTGACAAACCGAGTAATCCAGACTATTTGCGTTGGGCGCTGCGTCTGGCTCGTCCGGGAAGTCTGATTATTGGCGACAACATCGTCAGGGACGGTGAAGTTATCAATGCAGACAGTACGGACAACAGGGTTAAGGGCGTTCAGTCTTTCCTGAAATTAATTGCAGATAACCCTCGTCTTGAAGCTACCGCACTGCAAACTGTAGGCAGTAAAGGCTACGATGGATTCGTGATTGCCCGAGTGCTGGACTCCCCTACTGCAAAATAAACAGTGGTCAATTCTTCCGCAAATCCCCCATTCCTGTTAAACTAAAATTACTGCACAGGCAGACTGGGGGAAACCACTTGAGACTTCTACAACAGATTCATGCTGAAATTCGGGGCTGGTCCCGCAATATTCAATTGTTTTTTCTGGCAAGCATCTTGTATCAGATCGGAAATGGCATGTTCTCTGTCTTGTACAATCTGTACATTCAGGGTCTCGGCTACAATGATACAATGAACGGCCAGATTGTAAGTATTCAATCACTTGCGACAGCGATTATGTTTGTTCCTATCGGACTATGCGGCGATTTCTTCAGCCGTAAGCGGCTGCTGATTACCGGTGCCTTGTTCAGTGGAATCTTTCTGATTGGCCGTTCCTTCGATTATTCTGCCAGCGGACTGATCTGGTTTGCTGTATTTTCAGGACTTTTCGCTGGCGTATTTCAGGTACTGGCCATTCCCTTCCTCGCTGAGAATGTGAAGAAAAGTCAACGACTGAAGATGTTCAGCTACTACTCTTCCCTCGTACTCGCTTCTCAGGTACTCGGCAGCTTGGGTGGTGGCATATTTGCAGACCTGCTTCATACAGCAGGCCTTGCCAAAGTCACTGGATTGCAGACGGTATTGTTCGTGGGAGGGGCAGCTACACTTGTTGCGTTTATCCCGATGTTATTTGTATCTGAGGATAAGAAGGCACCACAAGCGGATACTCCGGCGCAACCTGTCACTGAATCTGCTGTATCTGCAATCGATGATAAGCAGGATGTCGTTCATTCCTCAGAGCAAGGCAGCAAGAACGACACTCTCAGCCAAAAGAAAGATTCCCGTTTGATCGGTCAATTTGTCATAACCCAATTATTAATCGGGTTTGGCTCCGGACTGGTTGTGCCTTATTTGAATCTGTATTTCACCAACCGTTTTTCGGTATCCTTAAGTGCCATGAGTCTGCTCATTTCATTAGGTCAGATCATGACCATTGTATCGATGCTGATTGGACCTACACTTGCGGCCAAGGTGGGCAGTGTTCGAGCGGTCGTCATATTCCAGGTCATGTCACTTCCCTTCCTGCTGTTGACCGGCTTCACGAATCTGCTGCTCATCGCTTCGGTAAGTTTCTTATTCAGACAAGCGCTGATGAATGCAGCCAATCCGATTCAATCCGCCATTCTGGTGGACAGAGTATCGGACAAACGCCGTGGAATCGCCAATTCACTGATGCAGACCGCCTTTATGATTGGATGGGCCACCATGGGACCCGTGCAATCCTACCTCGTGACCACTTATGGCACGTATTGGGGTTACGCGATCACGTTCAGCATTACAGGCAGTTTATACGTGATTTCCTCGCTGATGTACTATATGATGTTCAAAGAACCGAAGCCTTCTGCCCGTGTTCTCGCGGCGAACAGATAAATGATAATCATTCACAGCTTCCTGTCCTGCTTCATAATGAGCCAATCACCGTCCAAGGATCAATCATTGTATCTTATCATCAGGAGTGATCTTACATGTACTATAATCTACCTCATGCAGCCGAAAGACGACGCGGATGGAACTGATGCACAAGCTCGGTTCCCACGTTTCTCATGTCATAGTAAGTATAATTATCCTTTTTTCATCAAAACAACTCTGTCACGCTGAACTCGGGGCAGTTTCCTGCTCCAGCCAGCTCAATCGTTCAAACGCCTCCTGATCTGTGCTGCCACACATCTCTTCCGAAGCCTGCAATCCGCTGCACACAGCGGGGCGCTCTTTCTGACCAAAGATTCCGCAACGATTGTCCTCCGTCAGCTGTACACAACGCACACCTGCGGGCTTGCCGTCAGCCATTCCGGGTATCGGCGATGAGATCGAAATTGCGATACAGCATGCGGCACAGCCTGTCCTGCATTCCATAATTATGGTCCTCCTTCCATTTCCCGTATTTAACCTAATCCACGATTCACCCACGTCCACGTTCGCGCCAAACCTTGTGCAATTCTGCGATTCATCGCTCCATTCGAGAAATATCCGCCGTGACTCAACGGATTCCAGCTCCCGATTACACCGCCAGAGTTAATTTCCACGTCTTCGTCGACCGCTGCCTCATAGGCTGGATCAATAGGTCGCAGCGGGTAACCCAGAATATCATCCCTGTCATAAAAGTTAATCCATTCCCCTTCCAGCCCAGGAAAGTACTGCCCTGCCAACGGTGAAGGGACCTGAATCGGTCGGCTAAAATCATGGTAACGTAAGCTCCATAATGGTAACGTCGTTCCAAAAGAATAAAAGTTCGTTAAGGTATCTCCCCGTTCCAATGCGGAAGTAACATCCACGATGGAAGGTGTACGACTGGACGGATATTGCAGATCATAGAAAAAATTACTTGCAATCACCGCGCCCAAACTATGAGCAATGATACAGAGTGGAGCTTCTGGCCCATTTCGCTGTGCAAGTGCGTGCATCGCCCGATTCAGCGTATAATGCACCGCATCATAGTTATGCCCTTGATTTTCCACAGGTTGATACGCGACGGCATCAGCCAGATAATGTATTACAAATCGACGCAACACTTGATAGTTCAAACCCTGAGAGCTGACAAGCTGCTGAAACAGTGCCTCTTCCCGATCCTCAAATACGTCAGCCCAAAATACAGGTTCAATATCCAGCATCTGTTTGGCTGCTCCCGGCAACACCATAACCTGATCCAATTCCTTATGCAAACGCGAAATCAGTGTATCCGCATAATTTTCCTTTTGCATACCCAGACCATGAATGACCATTACCGCAACACGAGTCATGGCTCTCCTCCTCCGCCCATTGACTAGCCACTCTCTTTGAACCATATGAACTTCTCAACGTGAACATGCATAGTCCTGATGAACATGCTTTCCGATCGCTGTGAACATGAGACTTTACCACATACATTCTAGATACATTTTACCACGATATAAATAAAAAAAACGAACTGCATCAAGGTCACCCTACACAAATTGGCATGCGTTCAGCTTGATCTCGGTATCAGGATGAAAAAAGAAGCTGCGAATATCGCAGCTCCCCATTTGTTCGTCAATTTAGCCTTTCAAATGAACCTTAAGCACACCGTTCTGGTTGGATGTTACATCACCTGTAGTGACCTCCACCCGATCAACCATGTCCTGACCGTCCGGGATAATGATTGGCGTAATGAGCGGATATCCCGCAGCTTCAATCACTTTACGGTCGAATTCAAGCAACGTTTGCCCGGCTTTTACCTTCTCTCCAGTTTCAACATGCATGTTAAACCCTTCGCCTTTGAGTGAAACCGTATTGATCCCGACATGAATCAGAATCTGCAAGCCACTCGCGTGCTCAAGAATGACAGCATGTTTGCTTTTGATGACATGGGCAACCTGAGCATCAAACGGGGCAACAACCTGATTGCCGGAAGGTTCAATGGCAACCCCTTCACCCATTTGTTTCTCCGCAAACGCTGGATCAGGCACTTGTTCCAGCGGAACGGCTGTACCTGTTAATGGTGCCATGATTTCCAGTGTATTCACAGGCTCATCCGCCACCTGAGCAGCACTGCGTGTACGTTGCTCTGTATCTGTATTTGTTGTAGTTGTGCTAGATGCTGATTTCGTTGTTGATGTTTGACCACCAGCTACAGTAACTTGATCTACGTTTCGGTCTTCTTTTCTCAACTTCGCTCTTCCGAATAGAACAGTCAGTACGAACGGAACAACCAGCACAATCGCCATACCGATGAAGAATACTCCCCATTTGTTCGGGAAAATCGACAGGAAGCCCGGTACCCCACCTACACCGATAGAGGTAGCCTGAACATTATTCATCGTCAGCAGTACACCGCCGATCGCAGAACCGACCATACCGAAGATAAACGGATAACGATAACGGATATTCACCCCGAAGATCGCCGGCTCGGTTACCCCGAGGAAGGCTGAAACGGACGAAGTGGCTGCAAGTCCTCTCATTTTCTTCTCACGAAGCACGAGCATCATGGCAAGTGCGGCTGAACCTTGCGCGATATTGGACAGTGCCAGCATCGGCCACAGGAACGTTCCGCCCTGGCTACCAATCAGCTGTACGTCTACCGCCAGGAACGTATGGTGCATTCCTGTAATAACGAGCAATGCGTACAGTCCACCATAGATCAGACCGCCCAGAGCCGCGTATGAATCGTAAATATAGATTAAGCCGGATGTAATTCCATTCGCAATGGCAAATGTAACCGGACCAATGATTGTAAATGCTAGGAACCCGGTAATCAATAAAGTGACAGGTGCAACGACCAGCAGTTTGATCGAATCATGCACCCTTTTGTTCAGGAAAATCTCCAGCTTGGCAAGCAGATAGGCTGATACCAATACCGGCAGAACCTGCCCCTGATAACCGATCTTCTCAATATGCCAGCCAAACAGATTCCACGTAGGCACAGTGCCTTCGTTGACTGCATTAGCGTAACCATAAGCACTCAGCAGATCGGGATGAACCAGGATCAGACCAAGTACAATCCCGAGCAACGGACTGCCGCCGAACCTTGTTACCGCGGACCAACCAATTAACGCAGGCAGGAAGGTAAAGGCTGTGCTCGCAATGGTATTGATAATAGATGCGAGATCCTTCCATGCTGGATATACATCCACCAGTGATTTTCCATCAAAGAATATGCCTGGCCCTGTCAGAATGTTATTAATACCGAGCAAGAGACCGGCCGTGATGATGGCTGGCAGGATCGGGATGAAGATGTCAGATAACGTTTTGATCACACGCTGGATCGGGTTTTGCTTTTTACCCGCAACGGCCTTCACGTCATCCTTGGAAGCGCGTTCGCCTCCGGTAATCTGAATCATTTCATCATACACTTTATCCACAAGCCCAGGTCCGATGACTACCTGAAATTGTCCTTGAGAGGAGAACTGGCCTTTGACCAGATCGTTCTGTTCCAGACTTTCCGTATCTACTTTACTTTCGTCGTACAGGGCGAACCTAAGGCGTGTGACACAATGCGTTGCAGCTTCAATATTTTCTTTGCCGCCGACCGCACGTACGATCTCCTCAACCTGTTTTTTATCCATTGCCATATTGTCACTTCCCATTTATATAATGTGAATTAGTCCTGTTGCGGTATAAGCCACATATAAGATGAATACGGGCTCAGGGAGATTTCTTGCTCCAGTGCAGGCGGTACCTCCGTATTGCCAACCAGCAACTCTGCTGATTTACCCGCAATGTGCTCATTCCAGACGGCTTCAGAGAAAGCAAATGTTACGTCCCGCTTGCTGAAGTTGGATACCACAAGCAGCGTCTCACTTCCATTGGTCCGCGCATATGCGAATACGTCCGGATGTGCATCGTCCAAACGTTCATACAGACCGTCGGTCAGCACACGAACCTGTTTACGCAGAGCAATCAGCTTGCGATAGTGATAATAGACCGAATTCGGGTCAGCCATCTGCTGAGCTACATGAATCGACGGATATCGTTCATCCACTTTGATCCACGGTGTACCCGTTGTAAATCCGGCATTCTCGCTTCCATCCCATTGCATCGGTGTCCGGGAATTGTCCCGTGAACGCTCTTTCACAATTTGGAATGCTTCCTCGGCGGATTTGCCCCGTTCTTCCTGAAGCAGTCGGTACATATTGGTCGATTCAATATCACGGAACTCGCTAACGTCGTTCCAGACCGGATTCGGCATCCCGATCTCTTCGCCTTGGTAAACGTAAGGTGTTCCCTGCATGCCATGAATGGTCGTAGCAAGCATTTTGGCACTCTCAGCACGATAATTGCCATCATCAGCGAAACGAGACAACGCCCGCGGTTGATCATGGTTGTTCAGGAACAACGCATTCCATCCCCCACCTGCCTGCATGCCTGTCTGCCACTCACTAAACAGTTGTTTCATCGCTTCAAAATCGTAAGGCATCAGTTCCCACTTCTGTCCATCCGGATAATCCACTTTCAGATGGTGGAAGTTAAACGTCATGGAGAATTCCCGGGAAGCAGGGTTCGAATATTTGATACAGTGCTCCAGCGTAGTGGAGGACATCTCCCCAACCGTTACCATATTGTGTGGTCCAAACACCTCTTCATACATCTCTGTAATGTACTCATGCACACGTGGTCCATCCGTGTAGAACTTGCGTCCGTCGCCTGGGGAAACGCTACCATCATCGTCGGGGAAACGCTGGTCTTTGGAGATCAGATTGATGACGTCCATACGGAAACCATCTACGCCCTTCTCCGCCCAGAACTTGATCATGTCCCGTACGGCCTTCCGTACCTGCTCGTTCTCCCAATTCAAATCAGCCTGTGTTTTGTCAAACAACGTCAGGAAATATTGTCCTGTCTGCTCATCAAACTGCCATGCAGGTCCACCAAACTTGGATTGCCAGTTATTCGGCACACCGCCGTCCGGAGCAGGGTCCTTCCAAATATAATAATCGCGATATGGGTTATCCTTGGACAAACGCGATTGCTGGAACCACTCATGATCCGTAGAAGAGTGATTCACCACAATATCAATCATCAGCTTCATGTCACGTGCCTTCAGACCTTTAAGCAGTTCATCAAAATCCTCCATCGTACCAAAATCAGGATTAATCCGATAATAGTCTGCCACGTCGTAACCGTTATCATGCTGTGGTGAGACATATACGGGCTGCAGCCACACGATATCAATACCGAGGTGTTGCAAGTAATCCAGCTTTTCGGTCAATCCCCGAATGTCTCCGGTACCGGATCCAGTTGTATCATTGAAACTCTTGGGATATACCTGATACACCGTGGAAGTCTTCCACCACGATGATGAAGTTGTGTTGGTTGAACTCATGTTAACGCCTCCAATAAATTGTATTGCTTATGTGGTTCTCTTGGCCTAACTACATTTATATATTACATAACTAAACATGTATATACAAGTTGAAACTTCATTATGCTAACTTTTTCCTCTTCTACACATTCCCCATTATTGACTACTCTGTAACAATTATTTTGCTGTTTGCTTGCGTGAACGCCATGATATCTGTATCTGAACCGAAAAAAACCGTCTGTTACCCCATGATTTCATGAGCATAAACAGACGATTTAAATTTAAAGAAATGATGAGTTAATACATCATACAACGCTCGTTCACTTCCTGTTTCTTACAGTATGTCCGTTGAAACCATTCCTTGTCCCTGTTCCCTTTTGTTCAACTTCACCGAGGACAAAGACGCTTGTTCTTCTCTCTCCAGCTCTTCGGCACTAATCTCCCCGGTAAGCACAGCCCGCATGCGTTTTTGGTCCAGCAGCCCTTCCCATTTCGCCACTACAAATGCCGCAACACAGTTGCCCATCAGATTCGTGAATACTCGCATCGTATCCATGAAGCGATCCGCACCGAGCAGCAAGGCAACAGCAGCTACCGGGAATGCATTCAGGGCCGCTGCTGTAGCAGACAAAGCAAGAAATGCAGAGCCTGGTACACCTGCCATACCTTTCGAGCTAAGCATTAACACCAGTAAAATCGTAATCTCTTGTCCGAGTGTCAGATCAATGCCAACCGCCTGAGCCAGAAAAACCGTCGCCAGGGAAAGATAGATCGAGGCTCCGTCCAAATTGAACGAGTACCCTGTTGGTACCACGAGGCCAACAACAGCACGATCACAGCCTGCTTTGGTCAGCTTGTCCATCATACGAGGCATAACGACTTCCGAGGAACCAGTACCAATCGCCAGCATCACTTCAGAACGTGTATATTTTACAAATTGCAGAAAGTTCAGTCCTGTAATCCACCAGCCAGCCAGTGCAAGCATCACCAGAAACAGTAACGCCGCTCCGTAGCAGGCAATAATCAGCAAACCGAAGGAGGACAGCGTGGAAGCTCCATACGCTCCAACGGTGTATGCCATGGCTCCGAATGCTCCAATCGGTGCCAGTTTCATAATGTACCCAATAATGCGGAACAAGATTCCCAATACATTTTCAATCAGCGTCAGCACATTCTCCTTCGCCTTACTTTCCGTTGCTGCTAATGCTACCCCGAACAAACAGGCAACGAGCAACACTTGCAGCAATGCATTTTGTGCAAAGGCATCTACAACACTTGTTGGAATAATATTCATAATAAAGTCGACGACATGCGGCAGTTCAGAGCCATTGGTTTTGGCTTCAATGCCACTTGCATCAAGGGTCGATGGGTCCACGTTCATGTTTGCACCCGGACGAAGCAGGTTGGCAGTGCAAAGTCCAAGGACCAGAGCAACCGTCGTAGCGATTTCGAACCATAGAATGGCTTTGAACCCAATCCGTCCAACTGATTTCAGATCACCGATTTTGGCTATGCCAGTAACGATCACCATAAAGATTAATGGAGCAATGATCATTTTGATCAACTTGATGAAACCTGTTCCGAGCGGCTGCAGCAGACTACCCAGATCAGGCCACATAATGCCTACACCAATCCCGATGATAACCGCTACAATGATTTGAAAAAACAATGATTTCACAAATGACATGAACGCTCCCCCTGTTTTCGGTCAATTCGGATTTCCATTTGGTTTCCGTGTAATTTTTTATAACATTACAGCATGAATTTCAACAATGGGATTTCACGGTTTTTGTCATTCGGACCAACTAAGGCGTGCTAAATTGAACTTAAAACCGAAAAAAGACGAATATCACGTCAGTTATCTTAACGTAGCATTCGTCTTTAGCTTTGTTTTACTTTTATTGTTGAACCGTAATTAAAAGAGCATTACAGGGTAAGTGATTCTCCCGGTGCGAGCACACGACCTTCCAAACCTTTGGAAGCAAGCTGCTCCACAAACTTCTCGGCATCCTGTCGAATTACCGGGAACGTATCATAATGCACCGGAATCGTCAGCTTCGCATTGAACCATTCAGCGGCTTGCAGTGCATCCTCCGGACCCATGGTGAAATGTCCACCAATAGGCAGTAATGCTACGTCGATATCATGGCGGTCACCAATCATTTTCATATCACCGAACAGGCTAGTATCTCCGGCATGCAAAATGGTTTTGCCACCAATGTTAATAATATATCCTGCAGGCAGTCCTGCGTACATGATCCGTTGTTCCTCTTCCAGCACGATCCCGGATGTATGGAAAGCCTGAATCATTTTAGCTTGCGCAAAGCCAAGATCCACCGTTCCACCCATATTCATGCCTATAGTGTCCAGACCTTTCCATGACATGTATGTAGCCAGTTCCACAATCGCAACCACCTTGGCATTGTTGGCCTTGGCGATCGGTTCAGCATCCAAAATGTGATCCATATGTGCATGTGTCAGTAAAACGGCATCGGTTTTGATGTCTTCCGGTTTGGTGACAGCAAGTTCATTGCCACGCAGGAAAGGATCAACGATTAACGACTTCTCTTCTGTGCCCAGTTGTACACTGGAGTGTCCGTGGTACGTAATATTCAGCAACTTGGTATCCTCCTGACATATGCGTTCGTTTGGTTTGATTTCAACCTATATTATAATTCAAAACTCTTCGCCAAAGCAAAATGACTCCTCATCGCTGCATTCGGTAAACCCGTGCTTCATAAGGCTGAAGAAGAATTGTGCCTTTATCGGTGGAATAACGTCTGCTGACATTGCTGATGACCGTCTTGGCATTTTCTTGATTCCATCCCTCAGGCCATTGCATCTCTGGCTCATGTTCCCGGAAATTCAGAATAACCAGCATCTGCTCATCATCCAGCGTTCGGGTATAGGCATAGATATCGGGATCATCCGGCAAAAGCAGCTCATACACCCCATAGATGAGTACTTTATGTTGTTTGCGAAGTGCGATTAGTTTACGGTAATAATGCAAAATGGACTGAGGATCACGTTCGGCATCCGCCACATTAATCTCAGGATAATTCGCATTCACCTGAATCCATGGTTCTCCATCGGTAAATCCGGCATGTTTGGTATCATCCCACTGCATCGGTGTACGGGCATTATCACGACTCTTGCGCCAGATCGCTTCCATGACTTCATGTTTCGCTCGCCCCTGACCGATATGATGCCGATAATAATTCATCGTTTCAATATCCCGATAATCCTCAATATCAGAGAAGGCAACATTGGTCATGCCGATCTCTTCCCCTTGATAAATGTAAGGCGTACCTTCCAGAGTGAGCATCCACGTAGCCAGCATCTGGGCAGAGCGCACCCTGTACTTTCCATCATCACCAAAACGGGATACCGGACGCGGCTGGTCATGATTGCCCATGTAATTGGCATTCCAGCCTCTGTCATGCAGCACGGTTTGCCAGCGGCTCATAATTTCTTTCAGCTCGGGCAGCTTCCACTCCCGATAGTTCCATTTGCCGATTCCGGACGATTGAGCGTCCACAAACATATGCTCAAACTGGAACACCATATTGAGCTCATTCCGATCTGTCCCCACATAGGCCAGCGCCTGTTCCGGTCCAAGTCCGGAAGTTTCCCCAACAGTCATTGGACCATAAGGCTTCAGGATCATGTCGTTAAGTTTGTTCAGAATCGAATGTACCTGCTCGAGGTTGGAAAAAAGCTGGTACGCAGGAACGACCGGCAGATTATCCGGATTATGTGCGCTGGGTAACCCCTCTGCCTTGGCGATATGCGCCACCGCATCGAAACGGAAACCATCTACACCCTTTTGCAACCACCAATGCACCATCTCATACATCTCTTCTGCCATCTGCGGATTGTTCCAATTCAGGTCAGGCTGGTGTTCAGTATAGAGATGCAAATAATATTCATTTGTCTCCGGATCATGCTTCCACACAGAACCCCCAAAGTAGGACTCCCAGTTGTTTGGAACCTGACCATTTTTGCCTGAACGCCAAATATAATAATCTCGTTTCGGATTCACTTTCGATGAACGTGACTCGGCGAACCACGCATGTTCATCCGACGTATGATTCAGTACCAGATCCATCATGATCTTGAGACCACGCTTGTGCGCTTCCTCCAGCAAGCGGTCAAAATCCTCCATCGTGCCATACTTACGTAAAATGGAGTAATAATCTCGGATGTCATATCCGTTATCATGACCAGGTGAATCGTAGATTGGACAGATCCAAATCACATCTACGCCCAGCCCAGTCAAATAATCGAGCTTGTCATATATCCCCTGCAAGTCTCCCTGACCGTCCCCATCCGAATCTTTGAAGCTGTTGGGATAGATCTGATACACCACACTCTCTTTCCACCAAACGATATAGACCACCTCGCTTTCATCACTCTTTACTATATAACCCGTTAGTATGTTTTATCCGAAATGCCCCTCTTATAAACAGAAAAATCCATGAACACAAAAAGACCCGATCATTAACTGCTATTCGCAGTTCATTTTCGAGTCCTTCTCTGTGAGTATATGAATAAGGCAAACCCTATGTATCCAATCCAGGCACCCACCGTATTCAAAATAATGTCATCAACATCAAACGAACCAACACGGGTAATCCATTGCGTAATCTCAACAGCTAACAAAAGTAAGACGACAATACCTGTAAATGGTAAAAACGTTCGGCACCTGCGGAATAACCAGGGTATCCATATTCTAAGCGGGATGAACAAAACAATGTTCCCGAACAAATTTTTCACCCAGGCTTCCGTTTGGTATCTGTTCTTTTCAAAAAGAAGAGGCTTGATTGTCTCTAGTGGTACCAGATTATATTGATAATTCACGCCAGGCGTTCTCCCGCTGACAAAGAGCAAGTTTCCCATAATCAACACATATAACAATGCCATACATGCGACGATTGTGAGCATCCACCTGGAGTGGAGCCACGAACGCTCGTTCATTACTTTCACACCTCCGACCTTAATCCCGTAGAGCGCGGTAAGGTCTATTTTAAAGGGATATCGATCCTCATGTCTACCTACCCAGGCATGGACTTCCATACATCCACCGTGAACTACCGCCAGCAATTTCAATGGAAAGATAGCCAGGTTTCAGTACTTTTTTGTCATTTTCCATGCTGTTCATCAAGAGAGGAAATATAATATGTTTTTTTACCAGAGCAAGCTCTTTAACTGTCTGACTCATCCTTTATATCACATCGTTACCTAAACAGAACCTAAACTACAGCAGTGAAAATTTAGCTGGTTTTTATCCATATGGTTAGCTTCTATTTAACTTGGGCTACTAGAATTGTATATGAGGCCGCAATCCAAATATGTTCCTCGTCACCGCAGCTACCGTTGGATTTCTGGATCATTCGAAAAATTAGCACAGAGAAAATAAAATTTGCGAGAAGGAGGACGCACGATCTTAACCATAAAAGCGCTCGTTGAAGGTGGGGGGATGAAAGGCTGGACGTTCGCAACCTTTGTATTAAACTCACAATATTATCGGCACTGTTTCCAAAAGACTTTGCATGACTATATCTTGACTTAATCAAAAATAAAATCATAAGAAAACAAGAGCAAATGAAAAAATATTAAGTTATAGTGGGAGTGTTTATAATTGTCAATCAATAGGAACAAGCTGCAAGAAACTTTGGATCCTTCCCTTCGGGTTCGTCCCCAGGTAGGATGGGGTGTTCTCACTTATTTCCTCTACAGCGCAGTCTTCTACGCGATCTTCTTGCTCAACGGTATCGACTACACACGAGTGGGTGAGAGTGAACGGACTCTTCTTCTCTGGTACATAGCACCGCTGTCCGGCGGTGCCGTGCTGACCATTACAATGGTCACGATCTACGGATGGTGGCGTCCTAGCCTGGTTGAAAGGCGGCATCTTTCTCGTTGGACCATGACTCTCCCGATCATCATGATGGTCATCGCGATTGTGAACATGCTGACCGGCGATTTCACCCGTGTCACCCCCCTCATGTGGCTGTATCTCATTTTCGGCAGTATCATGGTCGGCTTCAATGAGGAGATGATCAACCGAGGTCAGTTAATCGTTGCTCTGCGCAGCCGATTCGGCGAAACCGGGGTCTGGCTGCTCTCAACAGCGATGTTCGCAGTCTTCCACCTGCCGAACATGTTCTTCGGCATCGGAGCGGGTGCCCTGTTCCAGGTAATGATCGCTTTTGGCCTCGGTTCAATCTTCTACCTCGCCCGGCGGTCTACCGGATCACTCGTGGCCTCCATATTCTTGCACGAATTCTGGGACTTGAGCGTCTTCTCAGCGAATGGCGCATCTTCGATACCCATCGCTGGTTTATTAGCTCCGTTGTTGGTGATCGCTGCAGTGATCACGGTTCCGATCATCCTTCGTCGTGAAAAGCGGCGTGATAGCGCCCAAAATGCGTCAAGACCAGTCGGCTGATTCATACAAAATCCCCTTGTGCAACAAGGAGTGTTCTCTGATGAAGGTTTATGAATCCAACAGAGATCAACCTAGTATACAAGGGGATTTCATTGTTAATCAATACTTATTTATCCTTTCCAGTGTCCGGACACCGGATGAATGCCCCAGATGTCCGTCGCATATTCACTGATGGTGCGATCACTGGAGAAAATGCCGGAATGAGCCGTATTCAGCACTGCCTTGCGTGTCCAGCCCGCAACATCGCGGTATGCCGAATCAATGGCAGCATGCGCATCGGCATAGGCAGCAAAGTCACGCAACACAAAGTACTCGTCACCATGGGCCAGCAAGGAATCATAGATATCCGAGAATTCACCATCACGCTCACAGAACGCTCCCGGGTGCACCAGTTGCTCCACTACCTCGCGAATTCGTTCATCCTGCTGTACAATCTCATTCGGCCGATAACTGCCGGAGCGGTAATATTCAAGCACCTCGTCTGCACTCAGACCAAAGATAAACATATTGTCTTGACCAACCTGCTCTGCCATCTCGACATTTGCGCCGTCCATAGTCCCAATGGTTAACGCACCGTTCATCATAAACTTCATGTTCCCCGTACCGGAGGCTTCCTTGCCTGCGGTTGAAATCTGTTCGCTGACGTCGGCGGCAGGAATGATTTTCTCGGCAAGAGAGACCGAGTAGTTTTCCAGGAAAAATACCTGTAAGCGATCTTTCACGGCCGCATCGCGATTGACCGTATCTGCCACCGTGTTAATCAACTTGATAATTTTTTTGGCAAAATAATAACTCGGCGCTGCCTTAGCTCCAAAAATGAACGTACGTGGCACGATATCAAACGAAGCATCGCTCTTGAGACGGTTATACAAATGCATAACATGCAGAATGTTCAGCAGCTGCCGTTTGTACCCATGCAGCCTTTTCACTTGTACATCAAAGATGGAATCCGGATTGACCGCCTTTCCGGTATGATCCAGGATGTACGAGGCCAGTCGCTCCTTATTGTTACGTTTAATGGAATGGAACTGCTGCTGGAATGAAGCATCTTCTGCAACGCCTACCAGCTCATTCAGTCTGCCGGGCTCCCTAATCCACTCACTTCCAATCGTATCTGTGATCAGATTCGACAGCTTCGGATTGGCATGCATCAGCCAGCGGCGATGCGTAATGCCATTGGTTTTGTTATTGAAGCGCTCAGGATAGAGTGCATAGAACGGAGCCATTTCCCGTTCCTTCAATATTTCGGTATGCAATGCCGCGACACCGTTGACGCTATGACTGCCCACAATCGCCAGATGAGCCATCCGCACTTGATCGTTCGCAACAATCGCCAAATGCTGAATACGATCCTGGTCTCCGGGATACCGTTCAAGGAGCATGCCGCAGAAACGTTTGTTGATCTCTTCAATAATCATGTAAATGCGCGGCAGCAGCTTGCTGATCATGGCTACAGGCCATTTTTCAAGCGCCTCACTTAGCGTTGTATGATTGGTATATGAAACGGTGCGGGTCGTAATATCCCACGCTTCATCCCATCCATAGCCTTTGACATCAATCAGAATGCGCATCAGTTCGGGAATCACGAGTGTTGGATGCGTATCGTTAATATGGAACGCCACTTTATCCGGCAATCGATCGTACGAAAGATCAAGCTTGTTAAATGTACGCAAAGCACTCTGTACACCTGCCGAACACATGAAATATTGCTGTTTCAGACGAAGCAGCTTGCCCTCGTATTGGGAATCGTCCGGGTATAAAAACTCCGAGATCGATTCTACCGAACGGCTGTAATCCAGATATCCGTAATAGTTCGAAGGGGTATCGAGCGAAGTCTCCCGCTTGGGCTCCGCACTCCATAATCGCAAGGTATTTACATGGGGCTGGCCATAACCAATCACAGGCACATCATAAGGTACAGCTACAACGGATTCGGCATCCTTCGTCACAAATTGATAATGTCCATCCTGTTCATAGGCTTCCACACGGCCCCAGAACTGCACTTCCACCTTTTTGTCCGGACGGCGCACTTCCCATTCATTGCCCTTCTCGAGCCAATTATCTGGTAATTCCACCTGATTGCCGTTAATAATTTTTTGCTCAAACAAGCCATATTTATATCGGATTCCGCATCCATGTCCTGCATAACCAAGGGAAGCCAGTGAATCCAGAAAACAGGCTGCGAGTCTTCCCAGACCTCCGTTGCCGAGCCCTGCATCCGCCTCCTGTTCTTCCACTTCTTCCAAAGAGAAGCCCAGTTCAGCCAGACTATCTCGGACGAGTTCCAATTCATTCACATTTAACAGGTTGTTGCCGAGCAGACGTCCAATCAGGAATTCCAGCGAGAAGTAATAGACCTGTTTATCCTGGCGCTGCTTAAACCCCTGATTCGACGCCGCCCAATCTTGACCCGCGTATTCGCGAATCATGCTTCCAAGTACGTGATAGACATCCTCTTGCGTTGCTTCTGCTAGTGGTTTGCCCAATTTGCTAACCAGATTGCGTCTAAAAATACTCTTGAACGTTTCCTTGTTGTCAAACAAAAGAAGGTTCCTCCCGGTGAAATCCTGTAGGATGGTGGCGGTTCATACTTGTTTCGTACACATGAGTGCTACACCTTTATAAAGCTGCACTTCCAGCTAAGAGCCCGTTCCGGTTACGAATCGTTCTTCCGATCGCTGTTGTCTCTCAAATTTCTTGATGAACCTTATAAAAGGTCGAAATTTGGAGACAGCATATGCTTCCGAAGTAGCTTTCTTGTAGAAAGCTTTTAGGCGAACGCTGACGCTTCTTCAGAATCGATTTCGTCACCTCCACTGCGTTAGCACGTATAACCGTAGCTTTAGCTGTGGCACCCATGCTTCAAAGCAGCATGAACCTTAAATCCATCCTACAGGATTTTTATTTTATATATATTTATAGATGATATCGGTTAAGTGCTGGTATTAGATAATAGTACTCTTCGCCAGAATATACGGGTTCGACGGGTCGCCAATCAGCGTCTGGCCGCCGCTTAGCTTTACATCTTTGTCGAGAATGACGTTCTCCAGAACGGCGCCTTCTCCGATGTAGCATTTTTGCATAATAATGGAGCCTTTAATTTTGGCCCCTTTCGCCACATGCACCCCACGGAACAGGATGCTGTCCTCCACTTCCCCACCCACAATGCAGCCGTTTGCGAGCAAGGAATGTTTCACCTCAGCAGTATCCAGGTATTTGGCTGGAGCCTCGTATTTAATCTTGGTTTGAACAGGCTGTTCCTTGAACAACTGCTCATACAGTCCGCTATTCAACAGTTCCAGACTGTTGCGGTAATAGCTATCGATCGAATTGATCACGGCATGATAGCCATCATAGGCATACGCCGCAATGTTCAAGCCATCCGGATTTTTCTGAATCACATCACGGAAAAAATGGCTTTCCCCATGAGCGATGCAGCGCTGCACCTGGCGCAGGAACAGTTCTTTTTCCATAATGAAAATTTCTGTATATATATTCGGGTGATCGGCGCTTTGGTGAATGTCCACCACATTACCGTTTCCGTCATCTTCAACTTTGACACAGGCGTCATGCTCAGGCAGCAGTTGATCTACTTTTTTGCAGACCAGCGTTACATCCGCACCTTTGCTTATATGGTATCTGTACACGTCCTGCAGATCTGCTTTGGTCACGTGCCGACTGCCTGCATGGACTACATATTGCCCTGAACCCCGGCGGAAGAAATCGAGATTATTGTGAAAATGCTGCAAATCCCCTTGGGACGTATCGGTCGGATCGTTCCAATCCGGTGGCAAAATAAACATGCCGCCATGCTTGCGATCCAGATCCCACGGCTTGCCGTCTCCCAGATGATCCATCAGTGAACGGTACTTGCGACGGACAAATACACCGATACTCTCAATGCCAGCATTCATCATATTGGATAATACAAAATCAATCAGACGGTAACGCCCGGCATAAGGCACCGCGGCTCCGCAGCGAAAGTACGTCAATTCCTTCAATTCTTCAAGCTCATGGTCAAGGTTAATAACTCCGATCAATGGTTTCATCGCATGCACCGTCCTTTGGGGTTTCGATTAGGCTTTGCTTGTCATTCCCTCGAGAAGCTGACGTTCCAGTTCCTCCTGATCGACCAGTAATATATCACTTTCATCCTCAGGGGCGGGTGAGAGATGTACTCCATCCGGGATCACCAATCCTTCGGCAATAATGGCTTTGTGAATGCGTACATTTTGACCGATCTTCACTTTTGGCATGATCACTGAATCCGTTACGGAACTGTGTTCTCCCACCTCGATCCCATAGAACAACACCGAGTGTTTAACCTCACCATGTACCACACTGCCTTCACTGATGATGCAATTCCGCACCTTCGCCGATGGTGAAATATATTGCGCAGGCTGATTCGGATTCCGAGTATAGATACGCCAGTCCGGGTCGTTCAGATTAAACGGCGTTTCCTCATCCAGCAAGTCCATATTGGATTCCCACAGACTGCGAATCGTACCGACGTCTTTCCAATACCCTTCAAATGGATAAGCATATAGTGATTTTTCATTTTCAAGCAGCAAGGGAATGATATCTTTGCCAAAATCATAGGAGGTGGATGCCTGCTGTTCGTCCTGGATCAGGAAGCGTTTCAGCACATCCCACTTGAAGAGATAGATACCCATGGAAGCAAGCGTACTCTTGGGTTCAGGAGGTTTTTCTTCGAATTCATAGATGCGATAATCATCGTGGGTGTTGAGCAACCCGAACCGGCTGGCTTCTTCCAACGGAACGTCAATGACCGATATGGTGCAATCTGCATCCTTTTCTTTATGGTATTGAAGCATTTTCTCGTAATCCATTTTATAGATATGATCCCCTGACAAGATGAGCACATGCTCAGGATCAAATTGTTCGATAAAATTCAGGTTACGGTAGATCGCATCCGCTGTACCGCGGTACCAGTTACTGCCGTCTTCACGTTCATGAGGAGGAAGTACATATACTCCGCCATTTTTGCGGTCCAGATCCCAATCACTGCCAATGCCGATATAGGAGTGCAGCACCAGAGGTTCGTATTGGGTTAATACACCGACCGTGTCGATGCCAGAATTGGAGCAATTACTTAGAGGAAAATCAATGATGCGGTAGGTTCCGCCAAAATAAACAGCAGGCTTGGCCAGTGATTTGGTCAGTCCTTTTAATCTTTTGCCTTGCCCTCCAGCGAGCAGCATCGCTACAACTTCTTTTTTTGCCATCATTACAGCCTCCTCCATGTGCATTCGTTCTAATTCATTTCAGAGCCCATAATCCGATATGCTGTTGTGTGGACACTTTTGTCATGATTAGGAGCATGCTGTACAGACCTGTGTTACATTAGAATTGCAGCCGAACGTTGTTCTTTGTAATGTCTGAAAGTAGATGATACATGCAGAATTGCCTGTACTTGTTGTGTAGAGGTGATAGGTGGATGTAAAAATTAAGGTGTACCCCGTGTAAAATGCAAAACACTACTCCTATATAACATTAAACACGAAACGGGCTGAGGAATCTTGCTGGAAAACTTCGACAAAAGTTTAAGTGGATATCACTCCTTCCTTTATGCCGCTGTTATTAAATATTGTATTCGATAAAAGGGAATCAAAATCCTTTTGGAAAACTTTTGGGATAATTACGTCAAATGCAGACCTTATTACCTAATATATATTTATAAAAAGGGCTTTTGAATCAGTCAATTTAATTTTTTTGTAAATTTTTAGAGGATTATATAGAAATGTGTCGAATAATGAATATAGTATAAAAGTAGTACTCAGAGGTTTATCAAGCAATCTATCAAAGAGTTACATACTAATAACTATAAATTATTTGGAGGTTGTTATGTTATCTGTTAAACAAGCAACAATAAAAGATAAAATTAAAGATACATTTAATGGGGATCAGTTCGATGTAGTTTATTTAAGTGGCCCGATTGGAAGTGGAAAAACATATCTGGTAGATAATTATCTAAATGAAATTGAGAATTATGAAGATTGGAAAGGCTACTATATTGAAGGTAAAAGCGGAGATGTTAGTGCATATTCAACCATTATTCAGTCGGAAAGTGTCGATTCTCCTAAAACAGAAATTACAGGTAACAGTTTGAATTTCGGCTTCAGTATACTTAAAATTTTCAATATTGGTTTGAGTAGCACTTCTCGAAGAAAAGAGATCTTTGATGCTAAAATTGATTTTTTCATAAAGATGCTAAGAAAATCAACTGAAAGTAACATTCTAATTATCGCAGATAGCTTTGAGTTCTGGGACGCTTCTTCGAAGTCTCTTATAACGGCTATTATAAATCATAAAAAAATTCTAGATCATAAAAAGGTTAAATTACTAATTATTTCGAACGAAGATGACATTTCAAAAGTGATGAATATAAGTGCTAGAAAGCTTCAAAATTCAGTGAAAAATTTAAAAATATCGCTTCCTATTTCTGATGAAATAGAAGAAATTGTTAGACTACTTGGATATAACATGACACTAACCGATAATGAAATCGAAACAATCATGTCCTTGAGTGGAGCTAGTATAGAATTTATTAGAATAGTTATAGAAGCTTTGTACACTGATGAAATTTTAAAAATTAACAATGATGAATTCAATCTAGATCTATACACCATTCTTGAAAATCGTTTGAAAATATTTGGTTCACGAGAAGCTGATGCTAAAAATGTTCTTAAAGCTTCATCCATAATCAATGGTGAATTTAACACTAATGAGATCAGATTTCTTTGCAATGACAATAATGACGTTGATACTCTGTTGTATGAATCCTGCACTCATTTGTTCTTGAAGAAAGGAAGTAAATTTGCGTTTGCTAATAGTCTAATTAGAGATTTTTTTTATAAGAAGGTCACGGGCACTGAAGCTAGATTTCATTTTCAGTATTCTACATACCTGAAAAAAAATAAGCCAGAGAACTATTTTTCACGTGCCTTGCATCTCTCATCAGCAGATGAAGAAGGACAACATATCAAAGAAATATTTGGATTGTTTGCATTAGCTTACCTTCGTAATATGGAGATTTCGGTTGATGGGGAACACCAGCTTCTCATCAAAGAGGCGCTATATCAATATATTGACAAAGACAAAAAATCTGATTATTTTAAAACAGACTTTGATCGTTTATCCAAGGCATGTAATTATTATTTATCTCAAAACTATTCGGATTCTTACCATGAGTTAATTCAAATATCAACGGCGCACTCACTACTATTTAGAGCTGAAGTCTTAAGGATACAGCTTCTCGTTTCATTAATGTTAGATATGGACACTGAAAGAATCAAACAAGATACTGAAGCTTTGCAGCTCATATTAGATGACATCGGACAGGAAGAAGCAGAACAGTGGGCACAATGTAACTTTGCTCTCTTCTCAACTTATACTAATAAACTCGGTCAATTTAATAAAGGTAAAGAAATAGCGAAAAAATTACAAAATTTTATAAGCAAGCAAAATAATAGACCTTTTTTTGAATACTTAGGCAGAGTCTTGGATAGAAAAACTTTTTTATATAGCTCTGCTGAAAGGTCAGTAGGACCTATGGGGGATAGTGTTGCATATTTCGAAGAAACCGATGACTATTTGCAATATTATTTTGCCTTGTGTAACTATGGTGGAATTTTGGTTGTTTTAAATCAATTCGAAAAAGCCAAATCACATTTGAATGGATGCTTGCATCTTATTGAAGAACACGATTACATTAAATTTCCTTCAGCAGAAAAAATTTATAACAATCTATTCCTAGCTGATTTTTTGGCCTATTTTCGAAGAAAAGAAAAAACAAACGAACAAATTCTCGATCAGAGTATAATGAATTTCAGAGAAAAAATTCAGATTACTCCAACCGAAAAAGATGCTGTTATGCTAATCAATCTAGCTAATTTATATTTAATTAAAAAAGATTACAATAATTATAGGGATACCGTGGATATTATTAACACTAAAATTCTAGTTAACAATGTCGACAATTTTTATAACTACCATTTAACTAATCTAGATTTAACTAGAAATATACTTCAATGTAATTGGCATGACGCTGAGGATTTACTCGTCAAGTTGAGAGAAGATCTTCCAGATTTCTACACTAAAAATGAAGAGAAAATAAAAAAAAGATTGGTAGCTTTAGAAAAGTTGATACAAAGTAAATTGATACTTGAACCTGCTTTACTTGATCAATGGGTGTACGAAAACTCTAATCCTAAAGATGCCTCTAGTTCTTTTCATTGCGGATTATTTCTGTTTTCCGATTTACAATTCTCATCATTATAGTAATCAGCTAGTGCTAAAAAACTAATGCGTCTTTTTAGAAGATAATCCAATAATAGAGCTGTATATATCGTGGTATTCTAAACCTAATTGGTTAAAAGCAAAAGCAAACGAGCTATGCTTGGTTGTATATGGGGAAGCTGCAATATCCATTAAATAAGCGGTACCCTGATTATCAATTCTAAAATCTACTCTTCCATAACTTCTTAGTCCAACGAGTTGTGCGATGTCAGTAGCTGTGGATTTCACTTTTTCAACCACTGATCCTGACAGTTCCGTATTTAGGGAGTAGAAATTATAACTGTCATTATAGGAGCGTTCATAGGTTAAAATGCTCTGTTTAAGATGATTTTCACCATTAATTGAAATTCCTATTGGATTCAGAGCGTAAGGCTTATTCGAAATTAGTAAAGGAACTTCACATTCGTATCCTTCTATGAATTGTTGTACTAGAATCGGAGAATTAATATTTATGCTTTCATTCATTATATTCAATTCAGTTCTACTGTCATACATTCTAATCGATGATTCTGATAAGCCAATGCTCGCCGATTCGTGCATAGGTTTAATAATAATTTTAGTGTCTAACTTTGGTTTGTTACCTGCCAACCATCCATTTAAAGGATCGTATACCCAACTGTTTGGTACTTTAACATTATGATTCTCTAAATATTTTGTGTAAAAATATTTCGCTCTACTAAATGATATGACAAGTGCATCTGAACCAGTATACGGAATAGACATAAGATCGCAAAATGAGGGAATAAGAGATTTCTTCCCAACGTGTTGACCGTTTCTAGATAGATTATATACAAATTGTTTATTTTTATAATAAGATTCCTTGAGTGTTACAAGTATAAACTCAATTTCGTTGTAAAAAGGCTCGACAAAGAAGTCGGCTCCTTTAATCCCTTCAAAAACTTCATCAAATTCTTCATCGCTGAAGAACTCGTTGTTAGTCGAATAACTTATAAGGGAGTTGTTTAATTCTCTCGTGTTAGAACGTGTATTGCTTAGTAAAGAGATATGGTAGTTCAATTTTAACTGCGCAGCTACTGATCTGAGATTTAATATCAGATTCTCAATTTCATTCATTACAAAACCTCCAAATAATTTATAGTTATTTGGAGGTTCTTTTCTACACTTTTAAGTTATTTCTTGGATTGAACCTCGACAACACATCTTTCTTCCGTTCAACTGACACTTCGGTATAAATTTGCGTAGTACTAACGTTCGTATGACCTAGTATTTCTTGGACTGAACGCAAATCAGCACCATTGTTGAGAAGATGTGTGGCGAAACTGTGCCTTAGATAGTGTGGTGTTGATTTTTTACTGACTTTAGATAAGTCCCTATATTTCGAGTAAATGTCTTCAATAGAATAAATCGAAAGCCGATCACCATATTTATTGATAAACAGGGCGTTGGAGTTGGGATCAAAATGCTCACGTTCATGCAACCAGGCTTTAATCTTGAAGATCACCTCATTACTGGAAATATACAATAAACGCTCTTTACGACCTTTCCCAAAGATCAATACCGTTTTTTCCTCCAGATCTATATGTTCAATATCGATACCCACTAATTCGCCGATACGGATTCCGATTACGTAAAGCAACTCAATGATAGCATCGTTGCGCAGGTTGATTCGTTTCCTAAAATCTGTACGTAATTGTTTCATATCTTCTTGTGGAGCGTTTAACAACCTTTCAACCTCATTCACAGAGAGAGTCTTCGGAATACGTTTTGCTGTTTTGAAATTTCTTCCGAAACCAAAAATAGGGGATTCAGCAATATCCCCTTCCTGTACCAGATAATTAAAAAATGCTTTAAAGCATATGTATTTTCTTTTGATTGTAGAGTCTTTAAGCGTTTGCTCACTTGTTAATTGTTCTAGATACTTTCTTAAATTATCTCTGTTTACATCATATATTTGATTGTCATTAAACCATTCAACCAGTCTGTTGAGGTCAGACAGATAAGCTTTTATCGATTTTTGGGACAGGTTCCGTTCTACACTTAAATAGATTTCATATTGCTTGATGTATGTATTCAAATCATGATTGCCGAGTTTCATAGTGCCTCCTGATGTATATATGATATGTCGCATCGCTCGACCTACATTATTACGCATGCCAGCTTATTTGTGAAGATGTCCAAAGTGCTATAGATTGTCTAATACTGTTTCCTTGCATAAAGAAAAAAACGCAGAAACCAAGTTATGGTTTCTGCGTCCCAATAATTACGGACACGATGTTCTCTCGCAGCTGATCTGCATTTTCCGTTTGATACGGATCGGCATTGAAAATAATAGCATCCGCAATATAGCCTTCTGCAATTTGCCCCAATTCGTTTCCACGACCCAGAATCTCAGCAGCATTAGTCGTCGCAGATTGCCACGCCTCTGCCCGGGTCAAGCCATAATCGATCAGTGTATCCAGCTCTTGCAGATTATAGCCATGCAGTGAAGGTGTGGCGTAATCGGTACCGAACCCGAAACGGACTCCTGCTGTTTTGGCATATCCGATCG
>Ga0153960_1000058_pt1 | contig 40797 bp, 33 predicted proteins | sample TSFL044MetaG_FD_102274 | JGI IMG/M metagenome (GOLD analysis project Ga0153960, IMG submission 102274) | Attine ant fungus gardens microbial communities from Florida, USA - TSFL044 MetaG | ecosystem: Host-associated > Fungi > Mycelium > Unclassified | place: USA: Florida, Withalacochee...
AAATGAAGGCAGCCAACGGTCAATCCTATGTTGATTATGCGTTCTGGGGAGGACTTGTTCCTGGCAATCGTGCCGAGCTTGCGCCTTTGGCCGAAAGGGGTGCGGCCGGATTCAAGGCATTTATGTCCGAACCAGGTGGAGAAGGGGAAGGCATCTTCGCCAGAGCGGATGACGATACACTTTTGAATGGCATGTACGAGATTGCAAAGCTAAACCGTGTGCTGGCGCTTCATGCCGAAGACGAAGCGATGGTTGCTGAACTTGGTGCCAGAAGTATTGCAGATCGACGAATCGGCCCGATGGATTACGTGCAATCTCGTCCAGCAGAAGCAGAGGTTCGAGCGGTGTCCCGAGCGCTGGAATATGGGGAGCAAACGGGATGTGCACTGCATTTTGTTCATATCAGTACACGGGAAGCGCTTGATCTGATTGCAGAGGCGAAACAGCGCGGGCTGGATGTAACTTCTGAAACATGTCCCCATTACCTGACTCTGACAGAGGAGGATGTTGTCCGGTTGGGAGCTGTAGCTAAGTGTGCGCCGCCTTTGCGGAGTCTGGCTGAGCAAGATCGGTTATGGGATGCGCTTGGAGCAGGTCTGATTGATGTTATTGCATCCGACCACTCACCCTGTCCTCCATCGATGAAACAATCTGATAATTTCTTTGAAATCTGGGGTGGCATCTCGGGTGCGCAAAGCACGCTGCTGCTCATGTTGGAGGAAGGACATCTTCAGCGAAATGTGGCCCTTCCGTTGCTCGGAAGAGTTCTGGCTCTGCAACCTGCCCGAAGGCTCGGACTGGAGAGCAAAGGTGAGATCGCCATCGGCAAGGACGCGGATCTGGTACTAATTGATTGGGAGAAGAGTACAACTTTAAATACGGATGACCTGCACTACACACATAAACAGAGTCCTTATGTGGGACGCACGTTTTCCTCCAGCATTGCAGATGTGTTCTGCCGGGGCACACGAGTATACAGTTCAAAAACTGGGTTATCTGATGAACCTGTGGGACGGTTTATCCGTGCTAACTCATCTGTTCCGGTTGTTGTTGAAGGAACGGAGGGGGTATCATGACGGATTTTGAAGTACACACGGAATCAGGTACGAAACGTCCCACCCAGCCTTTGCCGCAATTGGAGCAGGTGGAGCTGAAAGGCATGCTTGACTGGTTGTCAGCATATGGCGCTGATCCCCAAGGAGGTGTGACACGTCTGTTGTACGACCAAGCATGGTGTAAGGCACAGCATGCGCTTGCGGCGAAAATGCAGGAGAAGGGGTTGGCTCCTGAATTCGATCAATCAGGCAACCTGTATGGAACTCTGCACAGTAATGGTAGGCGTTCAGGGATGGGAGAAGGAATCGAAGAGGCACCGATTGTTACCGGGTCCCATATCGATACTGTGGTGCATGGTGGAAAGTATGACGGCGCATATGGCGTAATTGCGGGAGTGCTAGCGCTAGAGTATCTGCAGAAACATTTCGGGGCACCGAAACGAACGCTTCAAGTCGTGTCCTTATGTGAAGAAGAAGGTAGTCGATTCCCCTTCGCTTATTGGGGATCACGGAGTATAACGGGGGGAAGCGGGCTGGAAGACGTTCAGCATTTGAAGGATCAAGAAGGCATTACCTTTGCACAGGCGATACATGATGCAGGCTTTGGACCAGACAGCAGCTATAGAACGGCTTCACACACATACGGTGCGTTTATCGAACTTCATATCGAACAAGGCCAGGTCCTTGAACGATTGGGCCATTCGATCGGTATTGTATCGGATATTGTAGGCCAGAAACGCTTTAGCATTACAGTAAGTGGCGAAGCGAATCATGCCGGAACTACACCGATGGCCTGGCGCAAGGATGCACTTGCAGGTGCAGCCGAGATGATTACAGCCGTAAGACACATTGCGCTTGAAGCGGGAGAACCACTTGTAGCTACTGTTGGACGAATAACAGCTGATCCGGGGGTCGGTAACGTCGTTGCATCCCGAGCCGTATTCTCGCTCGATATCCGGCATATCAGGCAAGAGAGCATCGATCGATGCTGGCAGCATATGCTACAGGAATTTAGCCGAATCGCAGTCGAGCAGCAGCTCGGGCTGAACTGGGAGGAGCACCTGTCTGTCACACCTATTCCAATGAACGAACAGATTACGTCAGACATTCGAGATATATGTGAAGTGGAGCAGTTATCCTATATATACATGCCGAGCGGCGCAGGACATGATTCGCAGATCTTTCAGCCGGCCTGTCCTACGGCGATGATCTTTGTCCCCAGCCAGGATGGTATTAGCCATAATCCCCTTGAATATACAGCTGAAGAGGACCTGATGAAAGGCTTCCAGGTTCTGGTTCAGCTACTCTATAAATACGGTTACGGGAGTTGAGTGAAGATGTCCAACTATAAAGAATTGTCCCCGTCCTTGCGGACGATCATGACACCGGGGCCAGTTGAAGTTGACCCAAGAGTTCTAAGGGCATTGTCCTTCCCGATTCTGGGTCAGTTTGATCCGGAGTTCACTTCCCTGATGAATGAGACGATGGCCATGCTGCGTGAACTATACATGACAGACAATGAGTGGTGTTATCCGGTTGATGGCACATCCCGCTCAGGTATTGAAGCCGTGCTGGTCAGTCTGATTCAGCCAGGGGACAAGGTGCTGGTCCCCATCTATGGACGCTTCGGACATCTGTTGGTTGAAATTTCGGAGCGTTGTGGCGCCGAGGTTATCTTTTTTGAAACAGAGTGGGGAACGGTATTTGATCCCGAAGAAGTTATCAAAGCGATCCATGCACACAAGCCGAGTTTGGTTGCGATGGTTCACGGTGAGACATCAACCGGGCAAATGCAGCCTCTCGCCGAGATTGGCAAAGCCTGTCGTGAACTCGATGTTTTACTTGTGGTTGATGCGGTTGCCACAATTGGGGGAACACCTGTCGAAACAGATGCCTGGCATCTGGATGCAGTCATGGGAGGAACGCAGAAGTGTTTGTCCGTTCCATCCGGGATGGCGCCATTAACGTATAACAGCCGTGTGGAGAAGAAACTGATGAGCCGCAAAACCGTCGAACGGGGTCTCCGGGATGCGACAAGTGCTCGGGCTGAAGGGCGCACGATTGCAAGCAATTATTTTGACCTGAGCCAATTACAGGACTACTGGAGCTCGGCACGATTGAACCATCATACGGAGGCTACTTCGATGCTCTACGGTCTTCACGAGGGACTGCGAATTTTGCTTCAGGAAGGTCTGGATACGCGTTTCCAGAGACATCGGATCAATGAACGTGCGTTAGTCGCGGGAATTCAGGGCATGGGGCTCAAACTGTATGGAGACATGTCCAGTAAACTTCCGGTGGTCACCTGTATCGGAATTCCGGATGGCATAGACGGAGAGTCGGTGCGCAGCATGCTTCTGAACGATTTCAGTATTGAGATTGCCAGTTCGTTTGGACCATTGAAAGGCAAGATTTGGCGTATTGGTACAATGGGATTCAGCTGCCAGCGCAAAAATGTACTTCATGTGCTGGGTGCCCTGGAGGCTGTCCTGTTGCGCCATCGCCATGCCTTGCCAGCAGGGGAGGCCGTACAGGCAGCGCTGGATGTGTATGCCGGGAAGGAGGGCGTCTTATGTTGAACCAGATGCCGATATCCAGGGAGGTGATGGTCACCTCCCCGCATTATTTGGCGAGCACAGTTGGCAGCTCTATCCTCCAGCAAGGGGGTAACGCTTATGATGCCGCTGTTGCGGTTAGTGCCGCACTGGGCGTAGTCTACCCCCACATGACAGGACTTGGCGGAGATGCTTTCTTTCTGATTCATGACGGAGCAAGTGGTGACATAACGGCCTACAACGGAAGCGGTCGTTCGGCAGCAGGCATTCATGCCGAGACGTTCAAAGCGATGGGGATGAATACTATTCCTCAACGAGGCGTGCTTAGTGCGATTACCGTTCCTGGAATGGTAGACGCATGGTGGGAGGTCTGGTCCCGCTATGGGAAGTTAAAGTGGGCACAGTTATTTGAACCAGCTGCGCAATATGCAGAAAAAGGATGCCCTGTATCCCGAAATCTGCGCCTGTGGCTGGAACGTGATGAGGATTTCATTATGGGGCATACACCGCTGCGAGCGGTATTTGCCCCTTTTGGTACACTTTTGCAGGAAGGGGATCTGCTCTTGCAGCCTGAGCTGGCCTCCTCCATTCGCCTGATTCAGGCAGGTGGGCGCGATGCTTTTTATACCGGGGAACTGGCGGAGAAGCTAACTTCGGCAATTCGTGAGGATGGCGGCATGCTTGCCCCAGCGGATTTTGCAGCTCACAAGGGAGAGTGGGTGAAGCCGATCACTACCGATTACCGTGGCTATCAAGTTCACCAGATGCCGCCCAATTCACAGGGCTTTTCGATGCTGATGATGTTGAATATGCTGGAACATATTGATCTATCGTCCGTGGCGCGTACGTCCCCCGAGTTTTATCACTTGATGGCTGAAGTGGTCAAAAAGGCTTTTCGTGACCGTGATCGTTATCTCACAGACCCGGAGTTCAGGGATATTCCGCTGGAAAATTTGTTATCCAAGGTTTATGGAGATGAATTATGGAACGAGATTCAGTCCGCTCCACCTGTGGCACAGCCTTTTCTGTCCAAAATGATGGGTCAGGATACGGCTTATGCGGCGGTTGTAGACAATGAAGGCAATGCCGTCTCGTTTATTCAGAGCCTGTACTTTGATTTTGGCGCTGCTTATGTGCCGGGGGATACAGGTGTGATCATGCAGAACCGCGGTTCCTTTTTCTCACTTGATCCGAAGGACGCCAACGTATTGGAACCGAATAAACGCTCATTCCACACCCTAATGCCGGGTCTTGTCACTCGTAACGGAAAACCTTATATGCTCGTAGGTACGCAAGGTGGTGAAGGCCAACCTCAGACACAGTTATCAGTTCTTACGGGTGTGCTGGACTATGGTCTGAACATACAGGAAGCCATTGGCCTGCCGCGTTGGGTGTATGGGCGTACCTGGGGCGAGGAAGGCGACACGATGAGAGTCGAGAACCGCTATCATGACGATGTATGTGACACGCTTGCCCGATGGGGGCATAATGTCGAAGCCAGAGCGCCGTGGGACGGAATTATGGGGCAGTCACAAGGGATTGTCATCCGTGAAGATGGCATGATTAGCGGGGCAGCAGATCCCAGAGGAGATGGCATGGCTATCGGGTGGTAACATGATTTTATGTAATGCATCTTGTATATATCCAAAGAAGATTATCTTCGTTGTGCAGGATCAGAATTAGTAAATTTACACAGATAGATACGGATAGGGGAGATTATCATGGGAACGATCCTGCTAAAAGGTGCACAGCTCGTCACAATGAATGCAGAAGAGGATGTATTTACGGGAGATCTGCTCATTGAGGATAACAAAATCAAAGAGATTGCAGAACATATCGATGTTCAGGCAGATCAGGTCATTGATGCTCGAGGCAAAGTGCTGCTTCCAGGATTTATCCAGACGCATATTCATCTATGTCAGACCTTGTTCCGCGGACGTGCGGACGATCTGGAGCTGATGGATTGGCTTCGTCAACGCATCTGGCCGCTTGAGGCGGCGCATGATGAAGAGTCTGTCTATTACTCGGCGATGCTTGGCTTGGGCGAATTGATATCCAGCGGGACAACGACGATTCTGGATATGGAGACTGTTCATCATACCGATTCGGCTTTTCAGGCGATGGCCCAGAGCGGCATTCGGGTGATTTCCGGTAAAGTGATGATGGATCACGGGGATGAAGTTCCTGAACCGCTGCGTGAAAATACGGCCACCTCGCTGCAACAAAGTGTCGATTTGCTGGAGAAATGGAACGGATTCGGCGGTGGCCGCATTCAGTATGCGTTTTGTCCACGCTTTGTCGTCTCGTGCACCGAGGAGTTATTGGTTGAAGTGCGTGACCTGTCGAATAAGTACCATGTGAAGGTGCACACCCATGCCTCCGAAAATCGTGGCGAGATCGAACTGGTAGAACACGAACGCGGCATGCGCAACATTGTCTATCTGGATCATATCGGCCTGGCTACCCCAAGACTGGTGCTTGCCCACTGTGTGTGGCTGAGTGAAGAAGAGAAGGAGATTATTCGCAAACGCGGGGTAAAAGTCACCCACTGTCCTGGATCGAATATGAAACTGTCCTCGGGTATAGCGGATATTCCTGATCTGCTGAATCGCCAGATTGCGGTAGGCATTGGTGCCGATGGTGCGCCGTGCAACAACAATCTGGATATGTTTCAGGAGATGCGCCTGACCGCGCTCATTCAAAAGGTGCCTCATGGTCCAACCGTGATGGACGCCCGGACAGTGCTGCGCATGGCGACGATGGGTGGAGCGGAAGTGCTCGGAATGTCCAAGGAAATCGGCAGTTTGGAAGTGGGTAAAAAAGCAGATATGGTACTGCTGGATCTGGATGATTTCCATACGTACCCTTCCTATGAGACCGATGTGTACTCTCGTGTGGTCTACTCCGCAACGCGCAGTTGTGTGGACACCGTTATTATTGATGGAAGCATCGTGCTCCAAAACCGGAAGATTCAAACGATTGATCGCGGTATCGTGCTTCGTGAATCGGATAAGAGCATTGCAAGATTGATGAAACGCATCTAATCGAATGCCACTGGATGAAACTCATCCAATGAACTGTCTGAGCAGGAGTTGGACATTCAATCCTCGCTAAGAAGATCCAGAATCACTTCTTCGAATCGGAATCGGATTCAAATCCCTGAAAGGATGGAGACAACGATGGAAATGCATGATCTGTGTGCAATTGCAGCGCGGGAGCCGGGCTGCGTTCTCGCAACAGCGGTCAAGGTAGAAGGTCATGCTTACCGCAAGCAGGGAGTCTCTATGCTTTTGACCAAAGAAGGTGTGATGTATGGCAGTATCAGTCCAGGTTGTCTGGAGAGTGACCTGCTGGCCAGGGTGGACCGTGTGCTGGATACACAGCAGTTGGAATTCGTGGCGTATGATATGCGTCCGGAAGATGATCTGTCCTGGGGGGAAACGATTGGCTGCGGCGGGTTGATTATAGTGCTGCTAGAGCCGGTATGTGGTGAACTCAGGTCGATCTTGTCCCGTATGCATAGGTATTTTCAATCTGGATCAGCTGTGGAGCTAACCCGTTCATTCTACGATCAATACACCCGGATTCATTATGTAATTCAGCCTGCTGAGGATGCAGAAAGCAGGACATCATTATATCCTTCTCCAGTTGCCAAGGGAGCATCTCTAGGTCCAATAAATACAATGATTGCAGAGGAAACAGCGACACCGCGACTATCGTTGGTCGTTATTCATTCATCAGAAGCTGATGCTCTCACATCTAATTCTGGAGAAAGTGATCTTCAGAGGCATGGATTGACTGAGGCAGAGCGGTGGGGTGTCCCCCTCCAGATCTCTGCAAGATATGAGCCCAAACCCCGTCTGATTATCATTGGAGCTGGAAATGATGTAATTCCGGTCGCCCGTCTGGGCAAATCAGCAGGATTTCGTGTGGTCGTAGCAGATTGGCGAGAAACCTTATGCAGTGCTGAACGCTTCCCGGGTGTTGAGCTTGTCCGCGGTTTCCCTCGTGAGATCATGCCTGTACTGGATATCCAAAGCGGGGATTATATCGTATTGATGAGTCATCATTTTCCGAGAGAACGGGAGTTTCTTGAATTATTTGAGGATCGTAACTATGCATACCTTGGCATTATGGGCTCCAGAACACGGACAGCACGTTTGCTGAACGATCTCCCCCCGCTAAAACATTTGCATTCACCCGTCGGCTTGACCATTGGTGCCGATGGACCGGAAGAGATCGCAATCAGTATTACAGCAGAACTTATTGCCTGTAAACGTGCAGCTGTTGCCGCAGGACGTCGCAACGTACAGAGGGGGATTGCGCATGCGACTGACGGGCATCATGCTAGCGGCAGGTAAGAGCAGCCGAATGGGGCGGGATAAATTGTCTATCGTCATGCCTGATGGAAGATGTTTGGCTGCATGGACATTGGAAGCTGCATTGAATTCCGAATTGGAGAGAGTTATCTGTGTGGTCAAACCTGAGGATTCACTGGCATGGATTCCCTCCATCTGGCTCAATGCAGCATCGTATGGCGGTAATCTTGATATGAGGACGAAGCTACAGATTGTAATCTGTACCGACTATGCATACGGAATGGCCATGTCCCTTCACTGTGGCCTCCTATCTGCTATGGCATACGGGTCAGAAGGTGTGATGATGATTTTGGCAGATCAGCCGTTATTGCAGGCTCGAGATATTAATAAGGTTGCTGAGTCGTTAGCCGCCAACAAACGGTGTGATTATGCAGCAGCTACGGATGGCGGTGGAGGTAAGCCCCCGGTCGCCTTTCGTGAGCATATGCTGGGGCCTCTTTTGTCGCTCAGCGGAGATGAGGGGGCGCGAAAAATCATGCGTAATGCCAAATATACAGGCATGCATGTATTGTTACCTGAATTTAGCTTTTGGGATGCGGATACCGAATCAGAGCTGGAGCGCATTCTGGATTATGTGAATGGCAGAAGATGAATGAAAATCAAAACAGAAGGAGCGATTCCTTGTGTATTATTTCTTGAAGAAATGAGGTCAGCCAGACCATCTGGTTGGCCTCTTTATGTTTTTTTTCTAATGGGTAATGAAGTAGCTTGTGTTAGCTTTTGAGCGTTAATAATGCATCAGGCACAAATCAAACAATCAATTTATACATTTATCCAAAATGATGTGAAGATAATTGACCTTATTGTTGCAGTCCCATATGATTTGAAGAATTATTTGGATCATTCGTTCATATCCAACACCCCGCAGACAGATTCCAGGTAGAGAAGGGAGATGAAAGGATGGTCATGCCGGCATATGGGTTTGGAGCGCAGCCAACGGTTTGGCAGCCCGTTAATCTGGATGAACTTCAAGTTTTAAAGAATGAGCTGTCCGGAAAATATTGTTTTGCAGCAGGGGCCACATTATTGCGTACTCAGTGGGAGGGCGGCCTTATTCCTGTACCTGAGCATATGATCAGCCTTACCCGTATTCCAGGTGCAAGCGGCGTATATGTGGATGGAGATGATTTGGTCATTGGAGCACTGACGCGATTAAGTCATTGTGCCACAGACGTTCTTCTGCAACAGTTGCCCTTATTACAGTCTGCAATGAATGCTATCGCTGCTCCTTCTGTTCGAAATGTGGCGACAATTGGCGGAAACATTGTATCGGGAGTTGGTGACTCCATCCCCGCACTGCTTGTCTACGATGCACAGCTGTATTGGATGACGGACAAAGGCATGGAGATGCGCAATCTTTCGTCCTGGCTGAACGGCGGCTGTGAAGGCAGTCGCAACCCGAATGATGTGTTAATCGCCATTCATATTCCGATGAAACATACGCCTTTCCTTGATGTCGCGAGCGAACGGACATCTGTAACGCGTGAAATTTCATTTTACCGCAAGCTTGGTCGGCGGGAGACCTTTACAGCATCGCTGGTGACGATTGCATTTCACGGAGAATTGGGCGCAGATGGTCGTTGGAATAAGATTGCAATCGCTGCAGGTGGAGGTTCAGGTATGGCCATGCGCCTTACGGAGTCGGAAAAGCTGCTTCTTGGCCTGGAAGCTTCTGTTATGCAAGCTTCATCTCTAGCTGCCTCAGCAGCTTCAGAATTCGTGACTTATAGCGATGCATTCGCTACAGAACAGTACCGCAAGCAAACGGCAGGGAATATGCTCGGTGCCGGACTCTGGGAAGCACTGCGCTCATAGAAGAAAACCATTTTGGAGAAGAGAAGGGTGAGCCTAACAGCTTTTGGAAGGGGAAAGGGGAGAGATAGCATGCTGTTGAATCGGGATAGTAGTGGGAAACGCTGGCACCTGCGGCCAGATGGCACAGGTAAAGTAACAGGACAGCTTCAATATCTGACAGACATGACGCTGCCCGATATGATCTATGGAAGGGTCCTTCGAAGCTCTTACCCTTATGCCCGCATATTGTCTATCGATATTACGGGAGCGGAGGCTATGGAAGGTGTACTTGCTGTACTCACCGCCAAAGATGTACCCGGTTTGAACCTCTTTGGCATTGCAACTCCGGATCAGCCTGTATTTTGCGAGGATGTCGTTCGTTATGTCGGTGATGCCATTGCCGCAGTTGCTGCGGATTCCCCGGAACGTGCAGCGCTCGCTCTGGATGCCATCCGTGTTAAGTATGAAGAGTGGACTCCGCTAGACAGCCCGGAAGCTGCACTGGCACCCGGTGCACCAGAGCTCCATGAACATGGCCCCGGCAATGTGCTGCACCGTACCGAAATCAAGCGAGGCAATGTAGAAGAGGGCTTTGCTGCATGCGAACATATTGTGAGTGAGACTTATTATACTCCTCGCCAGATGCATGCCTATATGGAGACAGAAGGCGGGTTATTTGTTCCTGATGAAAATGGGAGACTCCATGTCTACGCGGCTACACAGCATGGTTACAAGGACAGGATGCAGCTTGCCCGAATCATTGGATGTTCCGAAGAGGATATCCGGGTGATCTCGTCTCCGATCGGCGGTTCTTTTGGAGGGAAAGATGAGCTGAATGTACAGCCTTATGGGGCACTGCTTGCATTAAGATCCGGACGTCCTGTGAAAATGCACAATTCACGCAAAGAATCCGTACGTGCAGGCTTGAAGCGCCATCCGATGAAAATTGAGATGCAGACCGGAATCAGCCGTGAAGGCATGATCCAGGCTCATCGAGTCCGCATTACCGCAGACACCGGAGCATATGCGACGCTAGGGGCCCCTGTCCTGAATTTTTGCACAGAACACTGTCTCGGGCCTTATTCGATTCCCCACGTAGATGTGGAGGGCGTCTCGGTGTACACGAATAATGGGGTGTCTGGAGAGTTCCGAGGATTTGGCGGTAATCAGGCGATCTTTGCAATGGAAGGTCAGATGGACCGACTCGCCGAGATGATGGATATGGACCCCTGGGAGTTTCGGAGACGCAACATGAGGGAGAAGACCGATCCTGGGCCATTGAATCAACGGATTCTGGTCACTGATGGTCTGTCGCAAGTATGGGATGCGATGGATCGTTCGGAGTTATGGCAAAAGCATCAACATCCCCCAACAGATATGGCTCTGCCCCCTTGGGTTAAACGTGGTGTGGGTGCAGCCATCGCCATGCACGGAGCAGGGCTGGGTTATGGTATTCCTGATCCGGCGGGTGGCCGTCTATCCCTGAATGCCGAAGGTAAGATTGAAGTGGCATTCAGCTACGAAGAATTCGGTCAGGGACTCATTGCCACGCTTGAAATGATGCTCTGCGATCTGTTCCACTGTTCAACATCCGATCTGAGCATTATCATTGGGGATACAGATCGAGTGCCGCACAGTGGTTCAAGCACCGCTTCGCGTTCAACGACGATGGCCTGGATGGCTCTTCAGCGATTACAGACACCATTCCGCTCCAAAATCTTGTCAGCAGCTTCTGCTTTGTCAGGTATTCCGGCTGATGAACTGATTACTGGAATAGAGGGAGTATGGCGCAAGGGACAGCTTCCTCCAGAAGTTACAGCGAATGAACCAGCGATGAATTCCAGCGTTGTTGTTTCTTACGTTGATCTGGCGAAGCATGGAGAAGCGGAAGAATGGATTTTTGATACTCAATTTGAATACCCCACCACGCCGGACAATGTTGTAGGTGGGCATTATCTATATACGTATGCGGCAGTAGCAGCAGAAGTGGAGGTAAACACGCTGACCGGGGAAGCCAAATTGCTGGATACGAGGCATGTGGTGGCTGCTGGCCCTGTCATCAACCCGATGGGATTCATTGGACAGATCGAAGGCGGGAGCGTAATGGCGTTGGGTTTTACATTGACCGAGGATGCCGTGATGCAAGACAGCCGCTACATGACAACCAATCTGGACACCTACTTGATTCCGACGATTCGCGACATTCACACCAAACTGGAGGTGGAGGCAATAGAAGATCTGCCAGAGGGTGATCCGTTTGGACCACGGGGGATTGGCGAGATTGGTTCGGTGGCGCTTGCTCCAGCCATAACAGCTGCGATTCATCAGGCTACAGGTGTGTGGGTTAATCGTTTGCCGGTTCCGCGCGATCAACTGATCAAACCACTTGGCGTCTTGCTTCAGAAAGGAGTGAGCTCATCATGACTGAACCTTTGGGCGATTTCTGGACAGCCGTTGTGAATGGTGAGGAGAAACAATTGCACATCACCCAGACAACCCGTCTTGTGGACATACTGCGCTCGCATTTGAATCTAACCGGAACAAAAGTTTCCTGCGAGGTTGGTCGTTGCGGTGCATGTATGGTACTGATGGATGGAGAGCCGGTCAATTCCTGTCTCGTTATGGCTTATCAATGTATTGGAAGCGAGATAACAACAATAGAAGGGTTACATGGTAAAAAGGAAGGCGAGTTACATCCAATTCAACAGGCTTTTGTGGAGGAGGGCGGCTTCCAATGCGGATATTGTACTCCCGGAATGGTCATTTCCACCAAGGCTCTCTTGGACCGCAATCCGCAGCCAAGTCAGGAACAGATCGAAATGGGGTTATGCGGCAACCTGTGCCGCTGCACTGGATATGGAGGGATTCTTCGTGCAGTTCGTACCGCAGGAGAAACCTGTTTATTATCATCCATTTTAACAACGCAGAGAAGAAAGTAATTGACCTGTGATTGAACTACGGAATTAAAGAAGACCGGGCGTTGGAGGGGCATATCTCCGCTTCGCTCGGTCTTTATTTTCTAACAATTAATATTTGATAATGTACCATCCGCCCCAAGTCGAATAATTCAGACCATTTCCATAATTACGATCAGCTGTTTGTGGATTACGAATCGAATTACCACTGGCATCTCTAAAATCAATAGCAGTTAGCCCACGCTTATGTGACCAGCCACCATCAGCATCCTGTCTGTACCAATGATAATCATAATTTGGTGCAATAACAAGTGCTACCTTGTACTCTCTGTATCCAGGAACTTCACTATATGTAGAAGTTCGTAAGGACTTATTTAAATATGGCATGTCAAGCTTAGAGGCACTAATGATGCTCGAAGAAGTTAAACTTGTAAAAACTTTTCCGGCCAGTTCACCTGGTTGTAATTTATGTCCAGAATATGTGGATGTATTCAACATGTATGCATAACAATTAGCTTTATCCGTCAAATTTTCCCATGCACTTGAAGAATACGGGTGTTCATATCCACCAGTAGGCATTGTTTCAAGAGCTTGAAGAGTTAAATGATCAATTGAGTTTGTTTTAGAATCAATAGTCTGGTTGTTGTATTGGGTTTCCTGAACAGTGACTTCAGTTTTATTCAATGAGGCGAATTCAGCAGGTCGATAATTCACCTGTAATTGTTGTTCTTCTGTTGAACTGTTAAACCAATTCAAAAGCCGTGTGAATTATAGTTTAACTTCACTGACATCCTTATGATTAAGGAACACCCCCTCAAAATAAATTCTAAAAAATGTAATATACGGTAATTATGTTATGGTACAATAGTGATAAAAGCAAGACTTTTATTACAAATAATTCCATGTTTATTTTAAGGAGGAAGATTAATGACAAAATTTATTCCTAAAAAACTCAATTTAGTATTATTACTTTTGGTTGCGTTTTGTTCAGGATGTCAGGCTAATAGTGATCAGGGCGGGGCGAGTACATCCACCATTCCCTTAAAAGAACTGAATACTCTCGCAGAGAAAAGAGACAACCTGACGTGGAATGATTTTGCAGCGTACCCTTATGAAGATGAAGGATCGGGATTATATATTCGAAAGTACAACATAGAAGGTGGGCATCAATTGATGATTAGCGGTAAAAGTTTGGACAAAAAACCAGACCATATTTATGTGGTGAATAAAGATGGGGAGAAAATCGATCTTTTAAAAGAAAACATTAAAAAATTGAACTTAAAATAACGTAACAAACATTATGTAGCGGACGATAGATTACTATGAAAGTTTCCTGCGAGGTTGGCCGCTTCGGTGCATGTATGGTTCTGATGGATGGAGAGTCGGTCAATTCCTGTCTCGTAATGGCTTATCAATGTGCTGGCAGTGAATGCGATTTACCCCATGATCATGGAAGAAATGAGGTCAGAGCTTTCTCTGAATTTCAATATCATAAGCGTTTTTATAGATCAACCTATTCTCTGGGGGTTGGTCTTTGTTGTTCAATGAAACATCTTACGAAAAGAATGGACACGGGCACATTGAGGACTTGTTCCTTATTATACTTTTCATTTGTCCATATGTTACTTATAATAAATGTCCTATGAAGATGGTGCAATTGATATTACACACAAGGAGGGGTGATTCGTGAACAAATCGGATCGTATGCTGGCCATTGTACTTGAGCTGCAGCGGGGGAAGGTTCAACGTGCGGAAGATTTAGCCCTCTTGTTTGAAACAAGTGTCCGAACCATATACAGAGACATTCAGGCGTTATGTGAGGCAGGAGTTCCTGTGGTGGGAGAACCCGGAGTAGGATATTCGCTTATGGAAGGATACTTTTTGCCTCCGATCAGCTTCACAGCTGAAGAAGCGGTAACACTTCTCATCGGACTTGATTTTGTGGAGCAGCGCTTCGATCACTACTACAAAAGTACATCTCTTACGTCCCGTTCCAAAATTGAAGCAATCCTGCCCGTGCCTCTTCGGGAAGAAGTGGGGCAAATACAACAGGGTATCCGTTTACTTCGTTCACCGGACAGTGATGCACGCGAGCGAGAGATCGAACATATGGGAATCATTCGCAAGGCAATGCAGCATAAGCTCAAAATCCGTTTTCATTACCATAAACCTGGAACTATTAATGAAACCGTGCAAAAGACCATTCGTTTGGCCTCCCCTTACGGGGTGCTTTGGATGCAGGGTTCATGGATGCTGATTGCCCGATGTGATTTGCGACAGGAGATTCGTCATTTTCGTATATCCCGGATGAGCGATCTGGAGATTAGTACAGATCCATTCGATCTTCCTCCAAGTTTTAATATTCATAGCTACTCACCACCTGACAACCGTGATGTTCATGTCCGTGTATGGTTTCATGGTCGAATTGCAGATCGAGTGATTGAAGCGAATAATTACTACATGGAGAAAGCAGAACTGCAAACAGATGGATTATACGCAGATTTTCGTGTAAGGCATCCAGAAGATGTACTGCGTTGGATACTTGGCTGGGGAGCCTCGGCTCTGGTTTTGGAGCCTGAATCGTTGAGAATCCGTATTCGCGAGGAAGCAAGCAATCTCCTTAAACACTACTGACATAACGTTGTCAGTAGTGTTTGTGTATGATCGGTTTATAACCGATTGAAGGAGCTGTGTATTTGTATGGAAACGAAAATAACAAGGAACAACGATGAGATTCGACGTGATTTTGAACTGACGCTGGAACGTTATTTGCAGGAACTGGAGCAGATGAGCGATGCTCAGTTAAGCTACAAACCCAGTGAGACTGAGTGGTCGGTGGGCCAGATGTACCAGCATTTAATTCAGTCTGCGATGAAAATGCATTTAGCCAATGTGCAACTTTGTATAAGTGCAGACGAGGATTCGGGTAAGAAAAATAAACAGGGCAAAACAGAAACAGGTGAGGCTGTTTTTGCACAAGCAAGTTTTCCGCCGATACGTATCCACGTTCCTGCCTCTTCTGAGTATACTCCACTTCAACCGGATGGAAGAGAATCAATAATTCAAGGATTTAATGAGGTCAGGGATGAAATGCGGAGAATGGAAGTGCTGCTGGAAGAAACAACGCTGGAATCTACGTTGCCACATCCCAGGTTCGGTGGTTTGAATGCTGAGGAATGGTTTGCATTGGTGGAGATGCATTATCGTCATCATTTCTTGCAGCTTGAGCGTTTGAAAAAGGCATGGGAAGAACAGGTGCAGAGATGAATGAACAGGCAAAGCATGATTTGATGGCAAATAGCACAGAAATTCAGCAGACTCATACGAGAGAATTTCTGTCCCATCAGTTAGATATAGAAGCAGAATCTGATGAAGGAAACCGCTACTGGATCGGGGTCGTGTCTGCATCTCATGTGGAAAAAGGGGTGGAAGGGGGCTTCGCGCAGCTCTGCCACGGAAAGGTAGCTTCACTGCGCAGAATGAATGCAGGAGACTGGCTGATCTATTATTCGCCGCGAACAAGCATGCAAGGAGGTAAGGTACTTCAAGCATTCACCGCCATAGGGCGTATAATAGACGATCAGGTGTACACGTACCATGTGTCGGATTCCTTTGTACCGTATCGGAGAAATGTTCACTATTATCCTTGTCAGCAGGTGAAGATCGCTGATTTACTGGATCAACTGATCCTTACTAGGGGACAGGCACGATGGGGATATCATTTTAGATATGGTCATTTGCAGATTCAAAAAGAGGATTTTCTGAAAATTGCAGTTGCCATGTTGGGAGCTGAGGTAGAAGACCTTTTGACGGGAAATAAAAAGAATTGAATTTTAACAACGTAATTATTATTATGTAAACTTATTATTTTCGATGACCTCCATAAGCTGTATCTATATTGTTAACCATGTTTAAGGGGTGGATAGAGCAGAATTAAGGTGGATTTTCAGTTCGAATTTTTGAATGAATAACCTCACTTATTTGGTCTTCAATATTGTTTCTTTGAGAGTGTATGATGGTTTATCCTCCTTAATATAAACCGTTTTCGATGAAAGTGAGAGTGCATGATAGTTCTCTTTGTAAATGTAAGTTTAATTACATAAATAACGTTGTTATGTGAATTATTGTTGCACTCATCTGTTTCTGAGACAATCTCAACGCGATAAATATGGAGTTTCGAAAAATAAGATAAATTATACTGCTTCAACTTGAAATAATTCAGTGGATAAGACTCTTAAAATGGCATGTTCAAAGGTGTGTAAATGGGTTCATTTATCGACGAGGGACAGAATGGGCTCATTTCTCAAAATCGGGCTATTACGCCCGTTTTAGATCAATTTCATATGGATTTGCGATGGATTTAGTACCGCTTTCAATGTATGCTTTTGGAAACTGGAAAGGAAGTGGGAAAAATGGAACGCGAACTGGCGTTGGAAATTGTCCGAGTAACAGAATTGGCTGCGTTAGCTTCAGCACCCTGGATGGGGCGGGGCGATAAGAACAGTGCAGATGAGGCGGCTACTTTGGCTATGCGCGCCATGTTCGATTCCGTGTCCATTCGCGGCACGGTGGTAATCGGTGAAGGAGAAATGGATGAAGCACCCATGTTGTATATCGGCGAGGAAGTCGGGAACGCTGAGGGACCCGAGGTTGACGTGGCTGTAGATCCTTTGGAAGGTACAGAGATCGTAGCCAAGGGCCTGAACAACGCTTTATCGGTTATTGCAGTGGCGGGAAAAGGCAACCTGCTCCACGCACCGGATATGTACATGGAGAAGCTGGCTGTAGGGCCGGCTCTGGTGGGCAAGGTCAGCATCGAAGATCCGGTTGAGGTGACATTGGAGAAAGCTGCTGAAGCATTGAACAAAAACATCTCAGATCTAACTGTCATGATTCTGGACCGTGTACGACATGAGAGCACAATCAAGACATTGCGCAAGGTTGGTGTGCGAATCAAGTTCCTCAGTGATGGTGACGTTGCTGGTGCGATGGCACCTGCGTTCCCAGAGGCAGGAATTGATCTGTATGTTGGATCAGGCGGAGCACCGGAAGGTGTACTTGCAGCAGCAGCCTTGTCCTGCCTGGGGGGCGAGATTCAAGGTCGCCTAATGCCTGCTAACGCAGATGAATTTCAGCGCTGCTTGCAAATGGGAATCGATAATCCCTACAAAGTATTAACGATGCAGGATATGATCGGCACGGAAGACGTTATTTTTGCAGCAACAGGTGTTACCCCTGGTGAAATTCTTGGTGGTGTGCGTTACCTCGCAGATGACCGGGCAGAGACCGATTCCATCGTCATGCGTGCCAAAACCAAAACCATTCGTTTCATTCGTTCTCAGCATTTCCTTCCGAATAAGGAAGTGCTGCACAAAGTGCGGCAGCTTCAATCTACACCTGAACCTTCGGATCGCATTCCAGCTAATATCACCATTATAGAACAGGCTGAGTTCAGTCAATCATCCGTTGGTAACGGTGTGACGACCTGATATAGGCTGCACTGTAGTTGGTCTGCCCCAACATGAGTACATGTGAAAGCATGTGAAGCAGAAGGTACTATAGGACAAGTTACAAGAAAATATATAAATTGAACTAAACATTTACACGAGAACGTAGGGGGCAGAAATAACCTGAAGAAGCGTAGCGTTCGCCTTTATCCCCGGATTTTCCCTTTGAAAACGAGAATTCAAAAAATCTGGGGATAACAGCGATCGGAAGGTTGTTCTGTCATCGGAGTGGCAAGTGTAAATGTTCTTTGGTTCAGTTTATATAGTAAGCAAGAGGTGGGGAATTTGTTTACATAAATCCTCATCTTTTTTTGTGTTAAAAGCATTGACAACGGTTACAACACATGAGAAGATGTACGCGCGTACATAATTAATTGATACATGGCATCGGTTTTGCATGTGTTCAGGAAACATGAAGGAGGTGAGATCCATGGCATCCCGTAAAGAAGTGGCTGATCTTGCCGGTGTTTCGGAAGCTACAGTATCCCGAGTTCTTAATGGGGTAGGTCCTATTAAAGATGAAACTCGACGCAAAGTGCTTGAAGCTTCCGAGCAGTTGGGTTACGTGCCCAGCGCACTGGCCCGCAGCTTTGCGAGAAGTAAAAGCGGTAACCTCGGTGTGGTGCTGCCCTATGTTCCGAAGGCGCACTTGTTCTCGGCATATTTCTTCTCGGAAATGCTGAGCGGCATTGGGAGCAAAGCCAGGGACAGCGGCATGGACTTGCTGGTCATGTTCAGGACACCGGGTGAAGTGATGAACTATACGGATCTGTTCCGCCGTCAGAAAGTGGATGCTTGCATCATTCTTGGCGCTCGAGATGATTATGGAGAACTGGATGCCTTGCAACAGCTTCAGCAGGAGGGACATCCCTTTTGCATCATGAACCAGCACTTTGACAGTAAATCATTCATGGAAGTGGATGCTGATCATGTGGAGGGCAGCAGACTGGCAATCCGTCACCTTACCGATCAAGGGTATCGGAACATTGCTTTTCTCAATGGACCAGACAGCTATTCCAACAGTCAGGAGCGGCTTCGAGGCGTTCAGATCGGACTAAATGAAGTCAGAATGCAGCTGGATTCCAGCCTATTGCTGGAGGGAAATTACAGCAGACGAAGCGGAGTAGAGGCAGCTGCCACCATTGCGGCCCGGCTTAACGAGATTGATGCTGTTTTTGCTGCGAATGACCGGATGGCAATCGGTGTTATGCATGGTTTGCGTGAGCGTGGGATCAAGGTTCAGGATTTCCCCGCGTTTGTGGGTTACGATGACTCCGATGCGGCCGAGATGGCAGTTCCACCGCTGAGCAGCGTCAGGGTTCCCTTTTATGAAATGGGAGAACTGGCTGCATCCAAGCTTATTCATGGATCATTGGGAGTAACAGCTTCATCAGTGAATACCGAACCCCCCGCAGAAACAACAAGGCAATTGTTGCCTACGGAACTGATTATCCGTGCTTCTTCAATCCGTAATTAATACAGGCATGATAACAGCGATCGGAAGGTTGTTCTGTCATCGGAGTGGCAAGTGTAATTATTTTTTAGTTCAACCTGTATAGCTTTATTCCAAAGGAGGAAGTGACCATGTCAAATCGTCTTCGTGTAGGAATGGTTGGATACAAATTTATGGGGAAAGCCCACAGCAACGCTTATCGCAGTCTGCCGATGTTTTTCCCGTCTGCCCCACTGCAGCCGGAGATGTCGGTAATCTGCGGACGGAACGAGCAGGGAGTTCAGGAGGCTGCCAGTCAGTTTGGCTGGTCTGAAAGTATAACGGACTGGCGCGAGCTGGTGCGGCGTGATGACATCGATCTGATCGATATTAATGCTCCAAGTGATGCCCATAAGGAAATCGCACTGGAAGCCGCTCGTCAAGGTAAACATCTGTTCTGTGAAAAACCGCTGGCTCTGTCGCTCGCTGATTCCCGTGAAATGCTCCAGGCTGCGGAAGAAGCAGGGGTTGCACACATGGTCGGATTCAACTACCGTTTCTCTCCAGCAGTGCAGCTGGCTAAAGAGTTGGTGCAAAGCGGACGCCTGGGCAAAATCTATCATTTCCGTGCGTTTTTCCTTCAGGATTGGATCATGGATCCTTCGTTCCCGCTGGTATGGCGTCTGCAAAAAGAAGTGGCCGGTTCAGGCTCACATGGCGATCTTGGCGCACACCTGATTGATCTGGCACGTTTCCTGGTGGGTGAGTTCAAGGAAGTAATTGGGATGAGCGAAACGTTCATTAAGGAACGGCCGCTGGCTTCGGAAATGACCGGACTTAGTGCCAAAGGCAGTTCGAACGCAGATGCTCCGAAGGGTGAAGTGACGGTAGATGATGCCACGTTGTTCCTCGCACGGTTTGCAGATGGTGCATTGGGAAGCTTCGAGGCTACACGCTTTGCAGCAGGTCATCGCAGTACCAACTCGTTTGAAATCAACGGCAGTCTGGGCAGCGTCCGGTTTGATTTTGAACGGATGAATGAACTGGAAGTCTATTTTACGAAGGACGATGAAGATGTGCAGGGCTTCCGCCGTGTTCTGGCGACCGATCCGGCACACAAATATGCTGAGGCGTGGTGGCCTGCGGGACATACGATTGGATTCGAGCATACGTTCACACATGAAATGCTGGAGCTGGTGACTGCGATCTCCGAAGGACGGCAGCCTGAGCCAAGTTTTCACGATGGCGTTGCCTGTCAAGCGGTATTGGAAGCCGTTGAACGTTCCGTTACAGAGCGCCGCTGGGTGTCGCTAGAAGAAATGTAAGTATTGATCCACTCACTGAGTTGTGAAGTGGACATTATGTTGGCACTCATTTGAAATAAATAAGCTGAATTTAAGCTAGGATGTTGACCTCGGAGAAGTCTTGAGGTTGCGCAAGGTCCGATAGAGAATGACAATAACTTAACTTCCGGAAAGCGAGTGATGGGTGATGAGCAAAGCACTAATCGTATGGGGCGGCTGGGATGGACATGAACCAGAGCAGGTAGCAGCGATTTTTGAACGCATATTGAAGGAAGAACAATTCGAGGTCGAAGTCTCGGATACACTGGAAGCTTATGCCGATGCAGAGAAACTGCTGGGTCTGGACCTAATTGTTCCGCTGTGGACAATGGGACAGATTGAACAGGAACTGGTCAATAACGTATCTGCGGCTGTTCAGAGCGGCGTAGGTCTTGCGGGTCTTCATGGCGGGATGTGTGATGCGTTCCGCAACAACGTCGACTGGCAGTTCATGACGGGTGGACAGTGGGTTGCGCATCCAGGGAACGACGGCGTGGAGTACACGGTAAACATGAAGCGTGGTTCCAGTCCGCTCTTGGATCATATTGAAGATTTCCAGGTGAAAAGTGAACAGTACTACCTGCATGTGGACCCTGCTGTGGAAGTGCTGGCAACAACACGTTTCCCAATTGTTAACGGTCCTCACGCAGCCAATGGCCCAGTAGATATGCCAGTCGTTTGGACCAAACGCTGGGGTGCAGGCCGTGTGTTCTACAACTCGCTCGGACACCATGCAGATATTGTGGAGATGAAACAGGTTACTGAAATGATGCGTAGTGGTTTCAAATGGACTGCAGCAGGCAAAGCTCTTGCGCAAAGCCGCAAGGACGCAGTGACTGAAGTATACACAGGAATGGCTGATAACCAAAGTCACTAATTAAATTTAAATCTAATTCATATCCGTTGAGATAAATATATTGACCCACATAAAAGCGGTGTTAAGTTGTTTTAGAAGCGCTATATCAAGTGGGAACACGAAGGGAGTCCAAGCATGAAAACGATGAAAGTAGGCATTATTGGCTGCGGTAAAATCAGCGGTATTTATATGGAGAACTGTCACCGATTTGAGGTGCTCGATCTTGTTGCGGTTGCGGACCTTGACCGGAATAGAGCAGAGGAGCAGGCAGCTGCTTATCATGTTCCTAACGTATATACGGTAGATGAAATTTTGTCAGACCCTGAGATCGATCTGATTATCAATCTGACGATTCCTGCCGTTCATGCAGATGTATGTTTGCGGGCGCTTGAAGCAGGCAAACATGTTTATGTGGAAAAACCACTTGCTGTTACACGTGAAGAGGGTCAAGCGGTTCTGGAAACGGCCAAGCGCAAAGGGCTGCTGGTAGGCTGTGCGCCAGAGACGTTCTTTGGTTCAGGCATTCAGACGGCACTCAAAGTGGTAGAGGATGGTGTCATTGGCAAGTCTGTGGCAGCTACCGCATTTATGATGAGCCGTGGACATGAGCACTGGCATCCCGATCCGGAATTCTACTATGCAGCCGGTGGCGGGCCGATGTTTGATATGGGACCTTATTACCTGACTGCGCTTGTACAATTGCTGGGACCAATCAAGTCAATTGCTGGCATGACGGGCAAAGCGATGGAACAGCGGACGATCACGAGTGAGAAAAAGCGGGGTCAGACCATCCCTGTTGAAATTCCGACGCATGTAGCGGGATTATTGCAATTTGAGCAGGGAGCCATCGGCACGCTGATTACGAGTTTTGACGTATTTGGCGGAAGTGTATTGCCACCGATTGAAGTATACGGCACCCATGGAACCCTACAGGTTCCTGATCCAAACACATTCGGCGGTCCAGTTCGTTACCGTTTGCTAGGTGATGAGGAGTGGACTGAGGTACCCCTTCTGCCAGGATATCAGGAAAATACACGTGGCATCGGTGTTGCGGATATGGCTTATGCTGTGGGCAGCGGACGTGCTCATCGAGCAAGTGGAGAGCTGGCTTACCATGTGCTTGAAGCGATGTGGGCGTTCCATGATTCTTCGGATGAGCAGACTTTTTATAAAATGGACAGCACATGTCAGCGTCCAGCTGCACTGCCTGCAGATCTTCCATTATACACACTTGATCAATAATCGATTAAGTTAGAAGTATAGCCCTGACTCCCGATGCGAGGGAAGCAGGGCTATTTTCATTTTATATCAAGGCATGATTAGGGTTCGAATCCAGCCTGGCTAATCCAGATTTCATCTTCCTCAAAATGCGCCTTCATTCGCTCGACTACCATTTTGTATGCCTCAGGACTGTACCAATCTTCCTTGTCCACTTGTTCGTAAAGTGGCTTCATGCCAAGTCTCCGGGTTCGTTTGCCCTCACTGCCATCTCCCATAAAGTAATCATCAACGCATATACGATCAACAAGCGGCCTCAGGATGGCTGCAAAACTTTCGCTGCTGGGTAATACTGGCGCAATAGCAGCTTGTGTGGGGATACCGGCATCTCGCAGTTGCTCCAGCGCACGCAATCTGCCAGCGATTGGCGGAGCAGAAGGACTGAACTGCTTGCGGATATCATCCAGATCCGTTTCCACGGTCATGCTAACCCGGACCCGGTCACCCAACTTTTGCAGCAGATCGATATCTCGGGTCACCAATGGGCTTCGGGTTTGAACCAAAATAAAATCAGGTGGATGCTGGGCCATGACTTCTAGCAAAGACCGCGTGATTTGTTCCTTATATTCTATCGGCTGATACGGGTCTGTACTGGATGACATAAAAAGAGTGACTTTACCTTTTGATTTCGCACGCTTCAGCTCTTTGGCAAACACATTGGCGGCTTCCTGTTTCACATCAACCCAGCTGCCCCATGGTTCATTGCGAAATAAAGAGACAGGCATTTGCCTTACATAACAGTAGGAACAACCAAAAGCGCAGCCTGTGTAGGGATTCAGCGTATGCGTATAACCATTAAGGAACCCGGTTCCTTTGTTCAGCAATGTTTTGGGTACTTTGTATACCAAGCTGGTCTTCATGATGGATCACGCCTTTGCTCACGATAATTGGCAGGTGTGCTTCCTGTATGTTTTCGAAATACAGTAATAAAATACGCGGGATTGGCTATGCCGACCTGTCGACCGATATTTGTGACGGTGAGCCGAGTGCTTTCAAGCAATTTCCGGGCTTCAGTGACTCTTTTTTCCTGAATATACTCCACCGGGGTTAGGCCGGTAATCCGTTTGAACACCCGATGCAGATGATACGGACTACCGTGACTCACATTTGCAAGAATATCTAGTGTTAGAGGTTCGGCAAAATGATATTCAATATAGTCTGTTACAACAGAAATCCATTCCTGATCGGGGACTCGCTCGCCCGTTGGTTTGCACCGTTTGCAAGGACGGAAATGTAGAGCCAATGCTTCTTCAGGGTTGTTAAATATAGAGACATTCTCATATTTGGGTGCTTTCGACTTGCAGGAAGGTCGGCAAAAGATGCCTGTTGTTTTGACACCATAATAGAATTTACCATCAAAGCTGCTGTCGTTGTGGATAATGGCGTTCCACTTTTTTTCATCTATAGGAACAGAATCTGTTTGATAGGAATTGTGACTTTCCAAAAGAATCACCTCAAGTCTCATTATACCCCTCATTTACGGAGATGGACGAAGTTTCAAACAAAAAAGCAAGATATCAATATGTTGGAAAAGGACATCCCTTCAATCTGAATGAAATATAGGCTACAATGTACAGGATGGCAAGCTGTTTAAACGTGAAATTTATTTATGAAAGAGGTAGATTGAATGATTCGTTTTGGCGTGGTAGGTACGAACTGGATTACAGAGAGACTTCTTGAGGCCGCTGCACAAGTCGAAGGATTCGAATTGACCGCCGTGTACTCAAGAACTGAAGATAAAGCTAATGCATTTGCAGATCAATATCAGGCTGCACTTCGATTCACCAACCTGGAAGAGATGGCGACGAGTGATGGCCTTGATGCCGTGTACATTGCAACACCGAATACCTTTCATGCCGAGCAGGCAGAATTGTTTCTGAGAAATGGCAAACATGTACTGTGCGAGAAGCCTTTGGCTGCCAATGGGGCAGAGGTCCGTCGAATGATTGATACAGCGAAAGAACATGGAGTTCTGCTCATGGAGGCCATGAAATCGACCCTTGTTCCCTCGTTCAAAATGGTACAATCTCACCTACATAAAATTGGCCCGGTACGTAAATATGTGGCGAGTTACTGCCAGTACTCTTCCCGGTACGACAAGTATAAGGAAGGAATCGTCCTGAATGCGTTCAAACCCGATCTTGCTAACGGAGCGTTAATGGATCTTGGGGTGTATTGTCTCTATCCATTGATTACGCTGTTCGGCGAGCCTAAACAAGTTCAATCCCAGGCAATGATGCTGGAATCAGGGGTAGATGGACAAGGCAGTGTCATTCTGAATTATGATGAGATGGAAGCGGTAGTGACGTACTCCAAAATCTCCAATTCTCATGTTCCAAGCGAAATTATGGGCGAACGCGGCAGCATCATCATTGACAAAATTGGTTCACCCGAACAAGCGGAGATACGCTACAATGATGGTACGGTTGAAAAACTCACTGCCGAGCAAGTTTACCCGTCGATGTATTATGAGGTGGAGGAGTTTGTCAATCTGATTCAGCAGGGCAAAAAGGAATCGGATATGAACACGTATGAACGGTCCTATGTTACCATGCAGGTGATGGATCAGATCCGGCAGCAGATTGGTCTTGTTTTTCCTAACGATTAATTCTGAAAGTGAGCTGAGACGAGATGAGCAGAGATGAGCAGAAGAGCAGAGTAGCCGGCCTGGAGCTGGCACAGATTATTTTTATCGGGCGAACCTTCGAGGAATATATGAAGATATTCAACCTGACCGTGGAAGAAATTAAAGGTAAGTCCATTCTCGATTGTCCAGGTGGGGCTTGTTCATTCAGCAGCCATGCGCGAGAGTGCGGTGCAGATCCCATGGCAGCAGATATTGCGTATGAACATGAGATCGGCCAACTGGAAGTGAAGGGACTTCAAGATATTGAACATACGATGAAACAAATGAAACAAGTACAAGACAAATATAGATGGGATGATTTCGGTTCGATCCATGCCTTGGAAGAAGAGCGTAGACGTGCAATCATCGACTGTGTAGCGGATATGAGACGTTTCCCTGACCGTTATGTGGCTGCTGTACTCCCAGAGTTACCTTTTGCCGATGAACAATTCGATCTGACATTGTCTGCGCATTTCCTGTTTACGTATGCAGATCGCCTGGATGCCGAATTCCATCTACAGACGATCCTTGAGCTGTTGCGTGTGACCAAGCGGGAGCTACGTATTTTTCCTACGGTAGACTTGTCTGGGAAGCGTTATGAGCATATGGATCAATTAAAGGCTATACTGGAAGAACGCGGATATATTACTTCTGAAGAGAAGACTTCATACGAATTCCAGCGAGGAGCACACACGATGCTCCATATTGTGAAATCCCGGTAAAAATATCTGAATTGCAACAACACAGACAGCACTTCATTCATGAAGTTTTAGTAATAGTAATATACGCATGATCAGAAGATGTTAGGAGGTTTTATCAGATGAAAAAAGTACTTATACTTGGTGGGACACGGTTTTTCGGCAAACGTCTGGTTGATCATTTACTGTGGGAAGGAAAGTCTCAAATCACAGTCGCAACTCGCGGCAAAACGAATGTAGACTTTGGACCTGAGGTCAATCGGATTAAAATGGATCGTGAGGACCCGAAATCTCTTGCCGAGGTTGCGCAGACCGACATGTGGGATATTGTCTATGACAACATCTGTTACTCCCCGGATGCGGCGAAGTCGGCTTGCGAAGCTTTTGCGGGACGTACCCAAAGATACATTTTGACATCAACACTCTCGGTATATGGAGATCCCAAACCTGGATTTACGGAAGCCGATTTCGATCCGTACACCTATCCGGTGAAATACGGAAGCCACGAAGATTTCTCGTATGGAGAGGGTAAACGTTTAGCGGAAGCTGTGTTTTTCCAGGAAGCGGATTTCCCGGTGGCGGCGATGCGCATTCCGATTGTACTCGGAATTGATGACTACACGCGAAGACTCCATTTTCATATTGAACATGTGCAAAAAGGAAAACCTATCGGCATGCCCAATCCGAACGCCGAGATTGGTTTTATCAACTCCACCGAAGCCGCGAGATTTCTCGCTTGGCTTGGACATTCATCCATGACTGGACCTGTGAATGCAGCTTCCAAAGGGGCGATAACCCTTTCCGCGATGATGCATCTGATCGAAACGGTAACAGGCATGCAATCCCAGGTACTGACGGAAACGATCGAAGAAGACATGTCACCCTTTGGAATTTCGGAATCCTGGACTATGGATACGTCCAAAGCAGAGCAGGCGGGATATACGTTCGAAGCATTAATGGATTGGTTCCCGGGTCTGGTTCGCGAAGTTGCTCTGGCACTTCAATCCGAGGGATAAATGGAACTAAAGAATATTTACACTTGCCACTCCGATGACAGAACAACCTTCCGATCGCTGTTATCCCCAGATTTTTTGGATTCCCATTTTCAAAGGGGAAAATCCGGGGATAAAGGCGAACGCTCCACTTCTTCAGGTTATTTTTGTCCTCTACGTTCTAGTGTAAATGCTTAGTTCAATTTATATAGATTCCCTATATATAAGAGGTACATTTCATAAAAAACAGGACGCAATCAGAGAGATATTCTCCAATGCGTCCTGTTTGTATTAGCTTCAACAAAACAGTTTCTCTCAAGTCAGGGTTGATCTTCGACTGATTTTCCTCTTTATTGGCAAGGTATAGAGGCCGAAGCGCGAATACGCAGCTCAGATGGCATAATAACGGTCTGCGGTTCTTCGGGAGCCTTACCTTCAATTCGGTCGATCAGCATCTGCATACCGATCGCACCGAAATCATAGGCAGGCTGTGCAGCAACCGTGAGAAAGGGATCAAAGGCAGAAGCCAGATCGAGATCATCAAAACAGACGACCGAGATATCTTCGGGAACACGCAGCCCCCGTTTACGTAAAAGTCGAATGACGCCAATGGCGAGCATATTGTTTGCTGCAAATATGGCTGTAGGTTTGTGCTCATGTGCAAGCAAACTGTCGATACCCACTTCATCGCTGAAATCCCGGTAACCTGTTCGAAGGATTAAGCCTTCATCAAAGGGCAGTTCGGCTTCCCGGAGTCCCTCCATATATCCTTCTTCTCGCAGCCGCGCAGTCGAAACCTCGGAAGAACCATTAACCAGAGCTATGCAGCGATGTCCCAGATTCGTCAGATATCGAATCAATTGAAGCGCCCCATCTCGGCTGTCTCCAGCGATAACGTCAGATGTGATTCCCGGGACAGTACGGTCCAAAATGACAAACGGAATGTTGCGTTCCTGGAGCTGCTTCAAGTGATTCAGTGAGCGATCTCCTGCAGGTGCAAACAATACACCATCGACGCGGGTAGACAGAATGGTTTCCACATAGTTTTTCTCCTTGTCGTAATCCTCGTCGCTATTGCTGAACAAGAGGCGATAACCACGCAGATTGGCAGCGTCTTCGGCCCCCCGGGCCAGCGTTGTATAGAAGGGGTTGGTAATATCCGTAATCAACAATGACAGCATATGAGTCCGTTGCAGCACAAGACTCCGTGCATTCGAGTTGGGTATGTAACCAAGTTCTTCGATGACCTGTTGTACACGCTCGCGTGTAGCCGGGCTAATACGACCTGTTTGATTAATGACTTTGGAGACGGTCATGGCGGAGACGTTGGCTTTTTTGGCAATATCATAAATGGTAATCAATAGAATCTAACCTTTCCGCAACATAGTCATTCCATTCTATAGGATAATGCCGATTGACAGCAACATAGGCTCATGCTATCTTAGGGTTACCGATAACCCTAATCAGAAAAAAGTTGATGTATTTCAGTCTCACCGCTCTTCATTTTTGCTCATATCGCTTCCTTCATACTACATAACAGGACAGCATAACGGAGTCAATAATATAGAGCGGTTTATTTTATCAAGTGTTTGTAAACGCATTCATAACAAGAAAAGAACTGGCATGCAGCGGGAGTGTGTTACCTCGGGTATCGGTGAACAGAAGGACAGATCCCTAATTTGCCTTAACAAACTGCACACGGACAAGTCACAAGTAATTCGTACCTATTCTATGAAACCATTGAAGGAGGACGTTTTAGTATGACACATCAGGATTACCGTTATAAACAGGCATTTCCCAAGATTGGTATTCGTCCCACAATTGACGGCAGACGCAAGGGTGTTCGTGAATCATTGGAAGAGCAGACGATGCGCATGGCAACTTCCGTTGCCGAGCTGCTCGCAGCAGAACTTCGGTATCCCGATGGATCGCCGGTAGAATGTATCGTTGCCGAATCCTGTATTGGCGGCGTGAACGAGGCAGCGGCAGCAGCGGAACTATTCAATCGCTCCAACGTAGGCGTGACCATTACCGTTACACCTTGCTGGTGTTATGGAACAGAAACGATGGATATGTCTCCTTCCATTCCTACGGCGATCTGGGGTTTTAACGGAACCGAACGTCCTGGCGCAGTATATCTGGCAGCTGTACTCTCTGCCCATGCACAAAAGGGCATTCCGGCTTTTGGTATCTATGGCGAGGATGTTCAGGATGGAGGAGATACGACGATTCCTGATGACGTTCGTGAGAAATTGCTGCGCTTCAGCCGTGCGGGCCTTGCCGCTGCAACCATGAAGGGTCGTGCTTATCTCTCCATTGGCTCGGTATCCATGGGTATTGCCGGCTCCATCGTGAACGATTCCTTTTTCCAGGAGTATCTGGGCATGCGGAACGAATACGTGGATATGAGTGAACTGACTCGTCGTATAGAAGAAGAAATCTACGATCCTGAGGAGTATAAGCTGGCGCTAGCTTGGGTGAAGGAGAACTGTAGTGAAGGACCGGACAACAACCCTGCTCATCTGCAGACAGATCGCAAACGCAAAGAATATGAATGGGAAACGGTTGTGAAAATGACGCAGATCGTACGTGACCTGATGGCTGGCAATCCGAAACTTGCGGAGCTGGGATTCACGGAGGAATCCATGGGCCACCACGCGATTGTATCCGGGTTTCAGGGACAACGACAGTGGACGGATCATTCACCCAACGGAGATTTTCTGGAATCCATCCTGAACTCTTCCTTTGACTGGAATGGCAAACGATCTCCTTATCTGGTGGCAACAGAGAACGACAGCCTGAATGGTGTGTCGATGTTATTTGGTTCCCTGCTTACACATACCGCGCAGATCTTCGCAGATGTACGCACCTATTGGAGCCCGGATTCGGTAAAACGCGTGACAGGGCACCAGTTGGAAGGGAATGCTAAGGACGGTATTCTGCATCTGATCAACTCCGGTTCTGCGGCATTGGACGGTACAGGGCAACAATCAAGAGCGGGTGAGCCTGTGCTCAAGCCTTTCTGGGAAATTACAGACGAAGAAGTTCAGGACTGCCTGAAAGCCACTTCGTGGCGTCCGGCATCCGTGGAATATTTCCGGGGTGGCGGCTATTCCGCTGATTTCCTGACCAAGGGCGGTATGCCTGTTACGATGACGCGTCTCAATTTGGTTAAAGGACTTGGTCCGGTATTGCAAGTGGCTCAAGGTTACACCGTCGATCTGCCTGAGGATGTGCATGATACGCTGGATCAGCGGACAGATCCGACTTGGCCATCCACCTGGTTTGCACCTGTTCTGACGGGATCTGGGGCTTTTACTTCGGTCTATGAAGTGATGAATCAATGGGGCTCGAACCATGGCTCCATCTCTTATGGACATATCGGAGGGGATTTGCTGACACTGGCTTCCATGCTTCGTATCCCGGTGAGTATGCATAATGTACCGGATTCCGAGATTTTCCGTCCACGTGCCTGGGGACTGTTCGGCACAAGTGAACCGGAAAGTGCCGATTACCGGGCATGCAGCGTCTTTGGACCGTTGTATCGTTAACATCCAAACGGCTTGTCGCGGAAGCAAAGGAGGCATGAGAGATGGGGACTCAAGCAACACATGTGCTTGCTGCCGATTACGGCGCCGGAAGCGGCCGAGTGGTCCGTGGGTCTTTTGACGGGAGCAAGCTCTCGTTAGAGGAAGTACATCGATTCAGTAACGATCCTGTACACATGGGAGATGGATTGTACTGGGATTTCCTGCGACTTTTCCACGAACTGAAACAAGGGATTGTAAAGGGCATGCATGGCATCTCCCAACCGGTACGTTCCATCGCTGTGGATACATGGGGAGTCGACTATGGATTAGTGGACGGGGAGGGAAGATTATGCTTTAACCCCCGCCATTACCGGGAATCGCGTAATGCGAAGTGGATGGAAGAAGCCCTGCGCATGGTGAATGAAGAAGAGCTATATTCGATGTCCGGTGTCCTGCCACAACAGATAAATACGGTATTTCAACTGCTTGGAAGTGTGCGCGAGCACTCGGAAGGACTGCGGCCAGATGTGCGCATGTTATTGATGCCGGATTTATTTAACTATTATCTATCTGGTCAGCAGGCCTGCGAGTACACAATTGCCAGTACAAGCGGACTACTACATGCCGGAGAGGCCCGTTGGAATGAACAATTGATTGGCCGTCTGGGTATCCCGGAGACGTTATTCCCACCTCTCGTACAGCCAGGCACGGTGCTGGGGCAGTTAACGGATGACTTACGTGCAGAGTTGAAGACTGGACCAATGCAAGTGATATCTGTAGGTTCACATGATACTGCATCTGCATTGGCAGCCATTCCTGCGACAGATTCGGAATTTGCCTTTATTAGCTGTGGCACCTGGTCTCTCATGGGCGTGGAACGCGACAGTCCTGTATTGGATAAACGTAGTCGTCAACTAGGGTTCACCAATGAGGGCACGGTAAATGGCAAAGTGCGAACCTTGAAGAATCGATCAGGCCTGTGGTTATTGCAGGAATGCAAACGGCAGTGGGAACGGGAGAAACAACGTTTTACCCATGAGGAACTGGTGCAGCTCGCAGCTTCGGCAAACGCACATCAATGTTATGTATCGCCAGGTGATGGAGTGTATTTGGCACCTGGTGACATGCCAGAGCGAATCCGGCAACAGTGCAGTGTTAGCGGGCAAGCAATACCTGAAACGACCGGAGCCATTGTGCGTTGTATTCTCGAAAGTTTGGCACTGGAGTTCAGACAGACTCTGGACGAACTGGAGCTAGTTACAGGCACCCGGCCACGGGTAATTCATATGGTCGGTGGCGGGGTGCATAATCGCTTATTGTGTCAATTTACGGCGAATGCAGCAGGGATTCCGGTGATAGCGGGTCCTGCCGAGGCAACTTCAGCCGGAAATTGCATGCTGCAATTTCTGGCACATGGCGAAGTGAGCGGCTTGTCCGAGGTGAGAGAAGTTATGGCTTCTTCCTTTTCTCCCGAAACCTATGAGCCAGAAGACACCGCAAGGTGGCAGGAAGCCTACGTAAGATACCAACACCTAAACCAAACATTGGCTAGCAAATCCAATTAGATGAGCATTTTGTGAATTGCTTAAAAAGAAAAGTCAAAGGAGTGGAGCAGAACATGTCTGAACAACAGGTAAGGGAAGAATTGACCAAATATGCCCGCAGAGCGGTTGCTCAAGGACTGGTGGTTGGACCTGGGGGAAATCTGAGCGCACGATTTGAAGGAACGATGCTTCTTTCGCCGAGTGGTTATGCACTAGAGGATCTGGAGCCTGACGAATGGATCGCGATTGATATTGCGACAGGAGATACACGTGCCGGATCGACACGCCCTTCCTCCGAGGTGTTGATGCACCTGTATAGCTATCGGGTCAACCCTGACATTCAAGCCATTGTGCATACACATCCGGCATACACCATCGCCCTGAGTCTTGTTTTCGATGAATTGCCTCATTTGTTCCCTGATCAGTCTGCACTGGTGGGCGATATTGGCTTTGTCCCTTATGTTCTGCCCACAACCAAACTTCTTGCTGATGCAGTGGCTGCCAAAGTTGAAGAGCACACAGCGCTCATTCTGGTTAACCACGGATTGGTCACGACAGGTAAAAACCTGCGCGAAGCCTACTACCGCACCCAGGTGGTGGAGGAAAGCGCCAAGGTGTACATGATCGCCAAAGCAGCAGGGGAGCCTAAAGTACTTACTGCGGAAGAATACAAGGAGATCCAATCTCTTGAAAGTGAAGCCTACCGCGTACAGCTGCTGCAACAACTCAAGTCATAATTGAATATTTATAATTAAACGAAGTATAAAGGTTATCTCAACGAGAGCAGATTACGTCCTCCAGAAAAAGCTGGAATACAGGATGTGAGTTGCTCTTTTTTTATTTTGGATCAGACGCTTAGTACATGGTCGAAAAAATAATGCATAGTAATTGGGTAAGAATTATTGAAATTATTGTCGATTGAAGGTATACTATCGTTAATCATCAGTGAGTAACAACAAAAAGAACTACCATTATTTATATATGAGGAGTGAATTTAGTGGGTCCTGAGCTAAACGAATTGGAGTTGGAATACGAACTGCTGAAGCAGCTTCGGGACGCGAGCGCTCCCATCGGGGCCAGCACGTTGGTTCATACCCTGGGCAAAACGTACGGTCTAAGTCAGGCTACAATCGGAAGAAGACTTATGGAGATGGACGTTGAAGGTTTCACGATACTGGAGGGACGGAAGGGAAGGGTTCTGACCGAACAGGGGCTGGAGCGAATCAAGATTCTGGAGAAGGATTTACAGCAAAAAAGTGTGAATTCCCAGCTCATTCAGATGCTGAACCATTCCGGTGAAAAGGCTCTGCTTGATGTCCTTGTAGCCAGAAGGGCTCTGGAACGGGAAATTGCTTCCCTGGCAGCACAACGAGCCTCAAAAGAATACATATTGCTACTGGAAGCCTCTATTGCTACCCAGCATCAATTGCTTTCCCAGAATATTATTCCTTACGAGGAGGACCGGGAATTTCACAGGCTGCTGGCTTATGCGGCCCAAAACCAGATTCTGCTGCATGCGGTTGAACTGGTCTGGGAGACAAGCCGTGATTTCCTGGAAACCGCTTATATTAGGCAAAGAGTAGGAAGTGAACTGGTCGTGGACCATCAGCGGATTCTGGAGGCAGTAGCAGCGGGCTCCCCGGAACAGGCTGAAGCGGCAATGGTGAATCATATTAACCAGATGATTGAGGATGTTAAACGATATTTTGCCATGCAGAACCTTAATATAACTTCGGATGAGACCCGGTGATAAAGGAGTTGAGCTTGTGAAAACAATTTATCGATTAGGTATAGATATCGGAGGCACATTCACGGATGCCCTGGTTATGGACAATCATGGCAGGGTGATTGCGGCACTGAAGACGCCATCGATTGCAGCAGCTCCGGAACAAGCGATTTTTAATGCACTTGATCAGCTCAAGGCAGGTGGAGTGGATCTTCAGGAGATCGATCTGTTTGTGCACGGAACAACGCTTGGTGTTAACACCCTAATTGAGCGTAACGGCGCAGTTACAGGTCTGTTGGTCACCAAAGGTTTCCGAGATATTCTCGAGATTCGGAGGCTACGACTCGAGGATACAACCAATCTGTATGGTGACAAGACCGATGCACTTGTTCCGAGACATCTCGTCAAGGAAGTGGATGAGCGAGCGCTTGCGAGCGGCAGCATCCTTCAACCACTGGATCAGAAGCAACTGCTTCAAGCGGTAGACGAGCTGGTGGAAGAGGGGGTTACAGCCTTGGCGATCAGCTTCTTGCACGCTTATGTCAATCCTGCTCATGAGCAGCTCGCAGAAGAGTTAATCAGGGAGCGTCATCCGCAGCTTTTTCTCTGCAGAAGCAGCGCCATTTGGCCGCAGCAGCGTGAATTCGAACGCACACTCGCCACAGCCATGAATGCATATGTTGGTGAACGCATGGGATCATACTTTCTGCGTCTGCAAGAAGGAATTGGGGATTACGGTTTGAAAGCCAATTTGCTGTCCACGATGTCCAATGGTGGAATCATGACGGCGGCCAGAGCGGCCCTAGAGCCTGTACGTACTCTTCTGTCCGGACCTGCTTCCGGCGTAATCGCCGCAACGCATATTGCTGAACAGGCAGGCATTCATCAAGTTATCACGTTCGACATGGGCGGGACAAGCGTTGATGTTGCCCTCATTGATAAAGAGCCTGCCTATTCTACCGAGAATAAGGTCGGGGATTTTCCAGTTATCATTCCCGCTGTCGATGTAACCGCGATTGGAGCGGGTGGGGGCTCGATTGCCTGGCTTGATTCCGTAGGCGTACTCAAGGTGGGGCCACGAAGCGCAGGAGCCAATCCGGGTCCAGCCTCCTATCATCGTGGGGGAGAAGAGCCAACAACGACGGATGCCTATCTGCAACTGGGCATTTTGCAGGCTGATCGATTCCTTGGCGGACAGATGCGTCTCTATCCCGAGCTTGCAGAACGTGCTCTGGACAATCTTGGTGAACGTCTTGGACTAAGTCCCACACAAACTGCACAGGCCATTCTTGATGTGGCTACCGCCAATATGTATGCCCAGTTCTCTCCGCTCATGGCACGCAAGGGTGTTGATCCCCGTGACTTTACGCTGCTCGCCTATGGTGGAGCTGGGCCGATGCATGCTTTTCTCATGGCGCGTGAAGTGGGCATCCGCCGAGTGCTGATCCCGCCATCTCCAGGAACACTTTGTGCCATGGGCTGCACGGTTGCCAACCTTCGCAATGATTTCGTTCATACCTTGCACAAAAGCAGTCAGACGCTTGAGCCTGGTGAGTTATCGAATCTATACACCAGACTGGAGGATCAAGGGCGTAGTTGGGTGGAGGAGGAAGCCCGCGGTGGAGTGAAACTAGAACATATCTATTGCTTATATAGCGCCGACATGCGTTACGAAGGTCAGGCCTTTGATTTGGAGGTTACCCTCACATCCGAAGAAATCGCCGATCCTGAGAAAGCAAGGAACAAATTCCATATGTACTACCAAAATGTGTTTGGCATCAGCCAGCCGGAAGCTGATGTGATGTTCGTCAGTCTGAGAGCGACCATTGTTGGTATTCTGCCCACCCAAAGCACGGCGTCTCCGGCAGAGTTGCCTTTCGATGAGAGTGAAGCAGAAGAACGGATCATCACTTTTGACCACAAACAGCGAACAGCAAAAGTTCTAAAGAGGGGACAGATACCCTTGGATATGCCCATTCACGGGCCCATTATTGTGGAGGAATATGATACAACCATTTTCATCCCGCCTGGCTTTACGGTATACCGGGATGGTTACGGGAATGTGATTGGGGAGGTAGAGCAATGATTGGCGACAAGGTTTTTCTTGAAATTTTCAACAACCGGATTCAGGCTGCGGTGGAGGAAATGGCCAATGTCGTGCTGCGCACGGGATTCACCGCTTTTGTTAAAGAAACGGGCGATTTTGGAACCTACCTTTTGTCACCATCCGGGGAAACATTTGGGTCGCCATTGGAAACGGGTTACAATCTGTCCCTTGGTATCCCCGCAGCGGCAACTATAAGCAGTATTACAGATTGGAAGGAAGGCGATCTGGTCATATGCAATGATCCTTATTCCACCAAAGGCATGGTGACACATCTACCCGATGTTCATCTGATCAAGCCCTATTTTCACAAAGGAGAAATCATCGCATACGGCATGTGCTTCGTTCATTCATCCGATGTAGGTGGTAAGGTACCGGGGAGCGTATCTCCAAGCGCCTACGATATTCATATGGAAGGCATTCGTATTGCTCCAGTCAAGCTGGTTGAAGCAGGCGTTCTTAATGAGCAGATACTGCGTATGTTTCTGGACAATAGCCGCATTCCGGAGCAAAACCTCGGTGATATCAAGGCACTGATGGCAGCCTTGAATCGGGGGGAGCAGCGACTAGAAGAGCTTATCGGCCGCTACGGTGTAGAGCGAATTCAACAGGGCATTGAGCATTTGCTAGAATACGCTGAGTTGAAGGCCCGCGCCATCGTACAAGAGATCCCGGATGGTTCGTATGAGTTCTGGGACTATCTGGAGAAAGGTCCTGGCGGTTATCCCATCCGATTGCGCTGCAAAATGACAATCGCGGGCAGTGATATTCATCTGGACTTTAGCGGAACCGATCCTCAGGTCAGAGCTTCGTTCAATATTCCTACCCACAATCAGCAGGGGCATTACATGTTGGTTCCCGCACTCATTCGTTATTTCCGTACGCTCGATCCAACGATTCCATGGAATTCGGGCATGATTCGCATGGTTCGAAACTACGCACCACCGGCTTCAGTTCTCAACCCGGAGCCGATGGCAGCGGTTGGGGCACGAGCAGCTACCTTTATTCGGCTAATGGATGTCATCACAGGCGCTCTTGGAAAAGCTCAGGCAAGTAAGGTTCCCGCCGCAGGAGCAGGACAGGCATGCATCGTTATGATGGCGATGACAGATGCGTCTGATGGCAAGAAAAAGGTTGGCGTGATCCAGCCGATCTGCGGCGGTTCAGGAGCAAGACCGATGAAAGACGGAATTGATGGCATGGATTTTGCCGTGGGTCATCTTCGAAACATTCCTGCGGAAACAGTGGAATCCGAAATGCCTGTGCTCATAGAGCATTATGGCCTACGTGCTGATTCCGCTGGTGCGGGAACCTTCCGTGGTGGAAGCGGAATCGACCTGTGTGTCAAAATTCTTACACCGGATACCGTAATGACTGCGAGAAATATGGAGCGTATGGAGTTTCATCCGTGGGGCAGGCTTGGCGGAGGTGTTGGTACCCATGGGGAAGCGATTCTCAATGCTGGACGCGCAAGTGAACATCATCTGGGAAGAATTGATGAGTTGCTGCTCCAACCCGGAGAGACGGTGACGTTCCTCTCACAGGGCGGAGGTGGATATGGCGATCCATTTGATCGGGATCCACTGCTGGTTCTGGAGGATGTTAGAAGAGGACTGGTATCCACGGAAAAAGCTCTTGAACTGTATGGTGTCGTCATAGAAGGCCGGAACCTGAACGAGAGTGAGACCAGACAGTTGCGAGCCAAGCGGGAACGGCAGCAGGAAGAATTCGATTATGGCTGGACAAGGAAACAGTTCGAGGCCATCTGGACTGACGAGATGCAAGTATCGCTGAATCAGGCACTGCTGAATGTTCCGCTGGCACTCAGAGACTACCTGAAGCGTCAGACCATGGGAGTGGTGGAGGAGAAGCAAACCGCTTCCGTATCCGTATCTCCACATGAGATATCAGGCATTATGGAAGGATTGCGTCAGAAAATAGGATTGCATTGATAAGGTACATGAAGGAAAAACGAATTCATTTTTGTCACATTCATAAAACCAACTAAATCGATGGGGGAAATTCTCATGTTTAAATCAAACAAGAAGCGCTTTCTCAGCCTCGCCTCACTGACACTGGCCGGTACACTGGTTCTCTCTGCATGCGGTGGAGCAAGCAGCTCCAGCAATACAGCAGGAGGGTCCGATTCTTCTGGAGGAAGCGGTGACAAAGTTAAACTGACCATGTTTATCTGGGCTGGCTCCAATCAGGATGTCGTTCCAAAAGAAGTGGTTGCAAATTACGTCAAAGAGCATCCAAATGTCGAAGTTACTTTTGAGGAATCATCCAATGCAGTAATGTATCCGAAAATGGTCGCTGGCAAGCAGGCTGATCCCAACAATCCGGTTGTCAATTTTGGTTACTTTAACGCAGATGCGACGGCAAAAGGCTTGAACGATGATATGTGGGAGCCACTGGACACAAGCATCGTGACCAATATCAAGGATATCCCGGAGCAGTTCCACAAGCCTGACAATAAGGGTGTCGTGTGGGGAGTTTCGAGCTTCGCGCTCGTCTATAACAAGGACCTTGTAAAAACACCGCCAACAAGCTGGAATGATCTGTGGGATAACGAGGAATTCAAAGGGAAAACCGCACTCTGGGACTATATGTTCTATTCCTATATTTCTCCACTCCTTGCAGTCAAAGGACAGGAGCTTGGCGCATCGTATGAGAATCCGGAGCCAGCATTCCAGTTTTGGGCAGATCACAGTGACCAGATCGGTACATTGGTTACATCCAATGACCAGTTGAAGGCTCTTCTGGAGTCGGGGGATGCTCTAATTGCTCCTTTCAGTGCACAGGTTGCACAGACATGGATTGATGGCGGTTCTCCACTCGCTGTAGCGTATCCGAGCGAAGGGGCCATTACCTTCCCGTACACACTTCAGGTTGTGAAGGGGTCAACACCTGAGCAGTCACGTGTAGCCAACGAAATTATCAATGAGCTGCTGAGTGCAGAAGCGCTATCACAATATGCAGAAGCAACGGGTACACCGGTAACCAGCACAACTGCTGCTGTTCCGGACAAGTACAAGGACGATCCTTCCTTCTCCGTGGAAACACAGAGTAACGGGATTAATCCTGACTGGGATGTTCTTGCTCAGAACAGCTCTTCCTGGAAGGAACTATGGGACCGACTCGTCAAAACCAAACTTCAATAAATGATGGTTTTCAGACAAACCACGATAACGGGTTCTATTTCGAACCCGTTATGGACGGGAGGGAAACAGAGATGACCAGTGAACAAGAACTCATTTCCATTGAAACAAGAGAAGTCACAAAGACCTACGGAGAGCGAGCCGCGGTTAACCATGTGTCACTGCAGGTGAAGAAGGGAGAATTCGTTTCCCTGTTAGGTCCGAGTGGCTGCGGCAAAACAACACTGCTGCGGATGCTTGGCGGACTTGAGCAGCCGGATCAGGGGAGCATTTTGCTGGGAGGCCGGGATGTAACCGGCATCCCGGCCTATGGTCGTAACAGCAACATGATTTTTCAACAGCTTGCGCTATTCCCGCATATGGACGTATTCAACAACATCGCCTATGGGCTAAAGGTAAAGAAGTTACCGAAAGCCGATATCAGGAGGCAGGTACACGAAATGTTAGAGCTGGTACAGCTCGGAGATTATGGCAGACGAGCTGTTTCCCAGTTGTCCGGAGGGCAGGCTCAACGCGTAGCGATTGCTCGCGCTTTAATCAACAGACCTGAAGTTTTGCTGCTCGATGAGCCACTTTCCGCACTGGACATGCAGCTGCGTCTGGATATGCAGCGCGAACTGAAACGCATACAACGAGAGTTCGGCGGTACGTTCATTTTTGTAACGCATGATCAGAATGAAGCCATGAACATGTCAGACCGGATCGGCGTCATGCGTTCTGGCAAGCTGCTGCAATATGCTACGCCTGATGAAATCTATGAAAGACCGGCAGACAGCTTCGTGGCCAAGTTCATCGGCGATACCAATCTTCTGGCTACAACGGTGCTTGGACAGGAGGCGAATGGAATTCGGGTTGAATGCTTAGGGTTTTCGCTGCTGGTGAAGACAAATGAGGACACCCCCGTTGCCATTGCAGGAGCTCGGCACTCGTTGTCCATTCGCAACGAATATATTCGTCTTGGAGAGGATGCGAGCTCTTGTCTGAACAAACTGGATGGACGTGTCATAGAAGTAGTGTATGGCGGGGCAAATATTCGTTACACGATCCAGATTGCTGAGGGGTTTCTGGTTCAGGCCAGTGTACTGCATCAGCGGGGAGCCTCTCGTTTTAGTCCGGGGGAGCCAATTCGGATTGGCTTTGATCCAGAGGACGCGCTCTTGTTATCCGAGCCTTTGCTGCATGATCCGGTACAGGAGGAAGAGATATGAATCGGATTGCGGATCGGATCGTGAATCTGTATTCATCCAATAACCGCCGGTGGATTACCCAGTTGCTGCTTCTTCTTCCTGCTCTGGCTCTGAT
>Ga0153960_1000059_pt1 | contig 40089 bp, 32 predicted proteins | sample TSFL044MetaG_FD_102274 | JGI IMG/M metagenome (GOLD analysis project Ga0153960, IMG submission 102274) | Attine ant fungus gardens microbial communities from Florida, USA - TSFL044 MetaG | ecosystem: Host-associated > Fungi > Mycelium > Unclassified | place: USA: Florida, Withalacochee...
GATATGATAATGGACATACGCTACCACTGGGGAATCTTTTGGGAGAAGGGGATGAGGAGTTTGCAAAACATGTAAAAATCCCTTTGAAACCTGAAAATGTCTTTATCGCAGGGTTGGCGACACCTACAGAACAGGAGGGAGAAGTGATCTCAGAAGCATTTGAACGATTAGGTATAACAACTGCAGAATCAGATACTGAAATGATTCAAAGACTTGGCATTAAAACTGCCGGAGCCGAAGAATTAACAAAAAGTACAGCATCCATCAAAGAGTGGATCAAAGAAAGCGGCATTAAACATCTGGCTGTTCACCTGGATCTAGATGTGCTTGATCCTAAGGCTTTTCGTTCTTTATTATTCGCGAATCCTGAAGGACCTTATACGTTCTCTCCTGCGGGCAGCTTGCAAATATCCCAGCTCCTTCATCTGCTCAAAGAACTATCGGAAGAAACTGATGTCGTGGGATTGGGTATAACCGAGCACTTGCCATGGGATGCAATTAACTTGAAAAACCTGCTGGGGGAAATACCGATTTTAAATAAATAATATAGTTTAATATACTCGTCAACCCAATTATTATATTAGAGTAATAGGCTAAACCCAAATACACTAAACACTTTATCATTGTGTGAAGTGTATTTTTGGTGACTGTAAGTGAGATGAAACGTAAAATAACATTGGGGTGCTGACGATTTGAAGCTATTGCTGGGAATCTGGGGTGCTTTGTAAGACACCATTGGTCATTCACCTACATACATTATCTCAGGACAAATGACTATTGAAGTCAATCATGGAGGTAATTAATCAAATGTCAATTAATCATCCTTTGAATACAACACATCCTTATTGGATCGAGAATGTGGGCGGGAGAGAAAGGGAAGCTATGACTCCTCATCCTGTAGTTGTGGAGGTTAGGCAAGTCGCATCCAATCAGATTGTAGTGACGTATGATCAGCCAGCGGATTTAGCATCAGCAACCAACATATCGAACTATTGGATAAGAAGTAACATGGCTAGTCCATCGGATATAGCCAGTGTAGGAATGGGAGAAGCCATCACGAAAGATAATTCGATTCGCGCTGATCGGGGGATAATCACTCCTATTAATAATTCCAAAACGAGATTTGTTATAACCTTCAACGTTAACGCGACTATGGGAGTACTTTATATTTTGCTTCCATGCTTTGTCAATTTGGAGGGGAGTTCCGGATTCACTGGTGGAAATTGGGGACCGTTCAGCAGAAATATGTTTATTGGGTTGTAGTAAACCGTTTAACACAAAAAGTCGCCAGAAATGGCGACTTTTTTATCAATAGAAAGGGTCAGATATCAAGTTTACGTGTACCGATCCATTTTACCATCTCTGGGTCGTTATGAGAAAAGAACAGACTCTGCTTCGTATCTAATGCAGCAATCGATTCCATATCATCCTGGCTTAATTCAAAGTCAAAGATATTGAAGTTCTCAACAATTCTCTCTTTACGAACAGACTTCGGAATGACAACGACATCTCTTTGTGTCAACCAGCGCAAAACGACCTGAGCAACGGATTTATTAACCTTTTCCGCGATGGATACCAATACTTCATTCTGAAAAAGATCATTTCTTCCTTCAGCAAAAGGTGCCCAGGATTGAATCTGAACATTATTCTCTTTCATAAATGCAGCACTCTCGATTTGTTGATTGAACGGGTGTGTTTCAACTTGGTTCACCGCAGGCACTACCTCATTATGAATGATTAAATCGATCAGACGATCCATCTGGAAGTTACTAACCCCAATGGCACGGATCTTTCCTTCACGATACAATTCCTCCATTGCACGCCAAGAGCCGTACACATCTCCAAATGGCTGATGAATCAAATACAGATCCAACATATCTAATTGCAAGCGTTCCAGAGATTTTTCGAATGCTTTTTTAGTATTTTCATAACCCGTATCCTGAACCCAAAGCTTCGTAGTAATAAATAACTCTTCTCTTGCCACACCACTTCGTTTAATTGCTCGACCAACGGCTTCTTCATTCAGATATGAGGCAGCTGTATCAATCAGGCGATATCCTGCCCTAATGGCATCGTAAACGCTTTGTTCACATTCATTTTGATCTGCAATTTGATAAACACCAAAACCCATAATGGGCATCTCCACACCATTGTTAAGTATTACTTTTTCCATGTTAAAGCCCTCCTTCTTATAGGTTTATTATGTACCAAATCATAATTCTAACGTTATATCATTCATATCAAATGTTTGCCTAATTATCTCACTGGCCGTATAAAATTGACTTTTGACCTTCTAGTAAAAGACTTCCATTCTGCTGAATAGAAGTCTTTGCATTTCCCTCTGAAATTACCCCTGTCCAAAATGTCCAAACGCATCGAAAGAACTAACCTTTCTTCTTACAGCTTGACCCAGGCAACAAGCCCATCAGGTTGATCCGGGTTAATACCATGGCGTTCAGCATTAGCCAGAGCAGCGATTTGCGAGATGAAAATGAAAGGAATACCCCTTACAGCTATATTAAGCGGACCATTAGTTGTAATCTCAAGGTCGATGTATTGCTGCGGGATGCCCATTGTTCGATCGGCAAACGTAATAATGGTGGCTCCACGCTCCTTAATATCCCTCAACAGATTGCGTTGATGCTCAATACCGCTGTCCGACAAGGCAGCGATCACTAAAGTATCCGGACCCACGGTGACCATCGGGCCGTGCCGAACGTCAAGAAGATGGTATGCGTGGGCTTGTGTCTTTGCAATTTCGGTCAAAGCGATGGCACCCTCGGCTGCCAGCCCTTGAAGTTCACCGTCTGCGAGCAGAACTGCGTTCGTCCAATTGAAGTCGGAGACGCGGCGGATGCTGTCCTCTACACGTGTCATGTACGTTTCACCTTGATGAATCGCTTCCTGCATATCGATAATCAGCTCCTCGTCACCAGCAAGAAAAGCTGCAAGCAGCAGATTGGCTGCATACAGATTGGTTACTGTGCGGGTCTGGCAAACGCTATGGTCAAAAGCCCAGGGCAATTCCAGAGGGAAATCGGCGCTTTTGGATAACGGTGAGTCCGTTACACAAGAAATCGTTAATAAAGGAATACGTTGATCGGACTGGAGCAAACGCAGCGCTTCAACGACCTCACTCGTACTGCCAGATCGTGACGGCGCTATGATCAGGCTACCCTCCAACATGGGACGATAGCGGTCTGCATGGAGCATGAGATCACCAGCGGCAAGTGACATTGCAGGCAGGCCAGCACGCAAACGGAAGGAAAAAGCGGCAGCTTCGCTCAAGCAATAGCTGGACCCGGCGCCAACAAAGGTTACGGAGGTAATCGCTTGAGCTTGGACAAAAGCAGTAAATTCCGTGCGCTTGGCCAGTAAATAGTTGTAGGTCTGCTGCAAGGCCTTATATTGTTCTTTTACTTCACGATACGTCAAACTCATAAAAATACCTCCCGGGAATGATTTAGATTGATAACTTCAGTTTGTGATCTTTTCGATCAAATATATAGTTAAATGATTGTGTTAATCATAATTATGCCTTTATAACCCACTAAATTGCAATAGTTTTCCAAAATAATGATTGATTTAATCAAATAAAAAGATTATTATGATCACAAGCTAGAAATTATCAAATGTTTCCCAGTCTCATCTGACCCGTGAAGGGAGGTGCAGGATCGATCAAATCGTCGCGAACGACGAAATCTTAAAAGGGGGAATGGATATGCCACTGATCTCGTCCACTGAAATGCTGCAAACTGCTCGCAGGGACCAATACGCCATCGCTGCATTTAACGTTCATACCCTGGAGATGCTTCAGGCTGTCGTTGAAGCGGCGGTAGAAACCGAATCACCACTCATTATTCAAACCACAGTCGGCACAGTCAACCACTTGGGTCCGGATTACATTGCCCATGCGGCTAAAACCGCAGCGGACTTGACGGATATCCCCATCGCACTTCATTTGGATCACTGCACTGATTTTTCGACCATTATCCGATGCATTCGAGCAGGGTATACCTCTGTAATGATCGATGCATCCATGTATCCTTTTGAAGAAAACGTGAACCTAACCCGTAAAGTGATGGAGGTTGCCCAGGCATCTGGCATAAACGTGGAGGCAGAGCTTGGCAAGGTCGGCGGCGTTGAGGACGATATTGTCGTCGAGGCACAGCATGCTTCCCTAGCAGATCCAGATGATTGCGTGCAGTTTGTTGAACGTACTGGCGTAACTACACTCGCTCCCGCAATCGGTACCGCACACGGTATTTATAAGGGACAGCCGAACATAGATTTTGAACGAATTGAAACCATTGCGAATCGAGTATCGGTTCCTTTGGTGCTGCACGGTGGTTCGGGCATTCCAGCTGAACAGATTCATCGGGCGGTTGCACTGGGGATGTCGAAGGTAAACATAGCCACAGAGCTGCGTATTGCTTTTTCCGAAGCTATCAAGGATGTATTTTTAATTCATCCGGAAGAGAATGATCCACGTAAATACATGGCTCCGGCGAAGGAAGCAGTTAAACGGCTTGCCATGGAGAAAATACGGTTATGTGGAAGCACTGGCAAAGCCGGCGTAGTCCGATGATTACCACAGTTACACTCCATGCGGCTATCGATCGTACATTATACGTTGACAAGTTTGGCGTAGGTCAAGTGCATCGGGTGACAAGACAGGTTAACGAGCCGGGCGGCAAAGGCAATAACGTAGCCAAGGTGATTCGGCAGCTCGGTGGTCAAGTTACAGCCACAGGCGTTATTGCCGGCAATAACGGTGTATTTATTGAGAGCAGTCTGACTGAACGGGGGATAGGGACTGCTTTTATCCAATCAGCGGGAGACTCACGAGTCTGCCTTAACATTGTGGACGATTCCAGTAGCACCTCTACAGAGCTGCTTGGGCAGGGTCCGACCATGTCAGAAGCCGAAGTCGAAGAGATCAAGAAAAAGGTACAGCAGCTCGCCACAGAGTCTAGTGCAGTTATTATGTCTGGAAGTTTACCCCCAGGTGCACCGGACACATTGTACGCAGAATTGATTCGTATTGTTCGTTCAGCAGGCGCGCGAGCCTTTCTGGATACAGGTGGAACAAGTTTCAGCGTTGGGCTGAGTGCAACACCCCATTTTGTGAAGCCGAATGAGCAGGAGCTGGCCGAATGGCTGGGGCAGAAGCCAAGAGACGTGAGCGAATGGGCCCGTGCAGCGCGCATGTTGGCGGATCAAGGCATTAACGAGGTGTGCATAACACTTGGCAGTGATGGTGCTCTGGCTATTTTAAACGGAAAAACATATATGGTGAAGCCGCCATCCATTCAGCCTGTGAATACAGTTGGTTGCGGAGACGCTTTTGTTGCCGGCATGGCATATGCAGGAGAGCGCAGCGATTCGGCGGAGTCCAGACTGCGTACGGCTGTCGCGGCTGCTGCTGCGAATGCAATGTCTACTAAAGCAGGTGATATCGACTATGCTCTCTTTGAGGAGTACGAACATCAGGTGCAAATTATACCTTTATGATAGTTGAAGGTTTGGAAAATCAGCTTCATATCCCTCATGAATAACCGTTAGAGAGATGCTTTTCTTATGGGATGCAGTTCACGTCGACATATTGCAATCCATCCTTTCATCCTACACAATAGAGCTAGCACGGGCTTAAGTTAACGGATATCATGCAGGCCCAGACATATTAAAGGAGAGACTTATGCAATATTCAAAGGGTGAACTGCGCAGAGCACAAACATTGGAACTGATTAAATCGCACGGAAAAATATCGCTGCAAGAGATTGTCCAAACAGTTGGCTGCTCGGAAGCAACCGCAAGACGTGACTTGGACGTACTTGAAAAAGCGGGCGAGATTATTCGAACAAACGGGGGAGCCATATATGAAGGGGGCCTGACGTCGGCGGTATCGGAGCTGCCTTTTGCAGCAAAACGCGATTTCCGACGGATGGATAAGGAACGGATCGCCGCCACGGCTGCTTCCCTTGTTAAAGAGGGAGACATTATCTGCCTGACGGGAGGTACAACGACGTTCTTTATTGCGAAAGCACTCAAAAAGCACCGTAATATTACGATTGTCACCAACGCGGTGAATATTGCTTATGAATTGGCTGATGCCGAAGATATTCAGGTTGTGGTCATTGGCGGCGTTATGCGTTCTAAAAGCTACGAGTTATGCGGTCCGCTGGCGGAAAGTGTAATCGACAAAATTAACATTATGAAAATGTTTCTCGGGGTGGACGGAGTAACGCAGAATTTCGGCTTTACGATGCATTCCGAGCTTGAAGCTCGTATTGCCCAATTAACAATGGAACGTTCCAGCGAAGTTTATGCTGTATTCGATCAAAGCAAGATTGAGAAAAGTGCTTTGTTTACGATTGCTCCCTTAACTCAGGTGACAGGGGTAATTACGAATAAACAGCCGGAGGGATGGTTTGAGCAGGCGTGCCGGGAGCATCAGATTGCGATACATACAACGACAGACCACATTGCTTCTATATAAATACGCGTAATACTCAAACGCCCTTCCCTTCATATGCTGGCTAATTTGCAGGACAAGGGAGGATATGCGAATGCATTTTTCCAAGTTTATGCTAATCATTGCGATGGTTTGTGTTGTATTCGCCGAAGCGGGCTGTTCCAGCTCCTCCTCATCAGGCGGCGATACATCCGCAGACCCGCAAGGTAAGGTGAATCTGGTCTTTTGGAGTCATCAGGAAGACGCCATTGTGGGTGCATACAAGAAATTGATATCCAAATACCAGACCTTACACCCCGATATAACGATCGATTATCAGACCTTTCCATATGATGTGTACAGCCAGAAGCTGAAAGCCTCATTCTCCGCGAAGAAACCACCTGATATTGCCGAATTTTTCGGCACATGGGTGCCCGAATATTCCAAGAACGATCTGCTTGTCGAAATCCCTGATAGTGAAAATGTAAAAAAAGAGTACTTTGATGCTCCCCTTGGGGGATATTTGCGAGATAACAAGTTATACGGACTGCCACTTGAGTACAACATTGAGAACGGCGGCATGTTGATTCACCCGCAAATGCTCAAAGACCAAGGTCTCGATCACGCACCGTCCAACTGGACAGAGCTTGTGGACTACGCCAAAAAATTGACTGTCCGTGAGAACAATGTCATCAAAGTCAAAGGCTTCGATTTTGTATCAGCAGACAATATTACGTTTACTTTCTTATCCCTTATTTTGCAGCAAGGTGCAAGTTTTATGGGGGAAGACGGACATGTTAATTTCCACTCACCGGAGGCGGAGAAAGCGATGTCCACCTTGGTTTCGCTCGTGGCCGATGACCAAGTTGCGGATTTGACCACGTTCGGAAGTGAGCTGGATACCTCTGACTATTTTTTTCAGGGGAAATCAGCCATGACCTATCGCGGTCCCTGGACGATTGCTGCGGGACTGAACAATTACAAAGTTGATGATTTTGAATACGTTTCCGTGCCTTCCTTTACGGATAATCCACCCGTTTTTGCTGCCGAATCCGGTTGGGGGCTTGCGGTGTCCAAAAAAAGCAAACAGCAGGAGGCTGCGCTTGATTTCATCCAATTCATCTCAGAGAAGAACAACCTCTCGACATGGAATACGGACACTTTTACCGTTCCAGCCAAAAAAGAAATTGCCGAAAACCCGGAATTTCTGAAGAACAATCCTCATCTAAAGCCTTCGCTGGGCATATTGGCGTTAGGTCAATGGATCGGCCCTATAGCAGACCGGGATTTCTTCTTCAAGCAGGTTAACGACAATTTCCAGCTGATGGCTAGTGGACAGCAGAGTGTCCAGGACGGGTTAGCGAACATTGAACAGACGATCAATGATAATCAGGATCAACATAAGTGATAGGGGTGCTGGGGCATGAGTACTGCTATATCTACCAACAAGGCGGACAAGGTTAACCCAGCGGTAAAGTCAACAGCTTACAGGGCAAAACGAAGGTTCATCATCATCTCACTCGTACCGATCTTGCTTCTGTTCGGGGTGTTTGCTTTCCTTCCCATCGCATGGAGCCTGGGCTTGTCTGCATTCAAGTATGACCCGCTCAGCTCAAACGCGATATACGTAGGGGCCGAGAACTATATCCGTATGTTCCAGGATTCCATCTTTCTGAAGTCACTGTGGGTAACCTTCAAATTTGTATTTATCGCTGTATTAATCAACATTGTCATTACGCTTTTGATTGCTTCAGCGATTCAGCGAGTCCGCATCCCGTGGCTCAAAAATGGCTTTCGGACCGTATTCTTTCTTCCCACGATCGCTCCGCTGGCGGGAACAGCCATCGTATGGAATACCATGTTCAATTACAATGACGGGTTGTTCAACATGATTCTCGCCAAGCTGAATATGGCCCCGATCCAGTGGCTCAGTGATCCGCATTATGCGCTCTATTCCATCATTATGATGACCTTGTGGGCTGATATTGGCTATAATATCGTTCTTTTCATTGCCGGACTGGATTCCATCCCGGATATGTACTATGAAGCAGCGACGCTGGAGGGGGCGGGCCGATGGCATGTCTTTCTTCACATCACACTGCCATTGCTGCGTAGAACGTTGCTGTTTGTTTCCATCACAACAGTTGTTTCCTATTTTCAAGCCTTCCCACAATTTCAGATTATGACCAAGGGCGGCCCTTTCAACGAAACACGAGTGCTGTCACTGCAAATCTATGAACAGGCATTCTCCAGCTCCAATATGGGGTACGCATCCGCTATGGCAACCGTGTTTCTAATGATCATCCTGCTTGTGACACTGCTGCAACTTCGATGGGGACGCACGCAATGGGAACATTGAGAGAGGGGAGAAGAAGCCGATGCCGCGTAAATTCAGCCTGTGGGAAGGATTTACTATCGCAGTTCTTGCAGTTATAGCTTGTGTTATGCTTTTGCCTTATGTATGGATGGTGCTGTCATCGCTGAAAAGTAATATGGACATCGTCTCAGGTTCCGGCGGTTTTTTTCCAAGTAAGCCGAGTCTGGACGGATACCGAACGGTTTTTAGCGAAGCGCCGTTTGTCACGTGGCTGCTGAACAGTCTGGTGACTTCTGTCATCATAACGGTGGTCACCTTGTTTACCAGCGCTCTAGCTGGATATGTCTTTGCCAAGCATCAGTTTAAAGGCAAGAAACTGCTGTTCATTCTGATCCTGGCAACCATGATGATTCCCTTTCAGGTTATTATGATTCCCACGTATCTGATCACGGCTGAGCTTGGACTGGTTAACCATTTGCTGGCGATTATTTTGCCTAATCTGGTCAGCTCCTACGGCGTATTTCTGGCTAAACAATTCATAGAAGAGATTCCACAGGAGCTGCTGGAGGCAGCAAGGATGGATGGTTCTGGCGAATTCAGGCTGATGCTTCGCATCGTTATGCCGCTTATTTTGCCGATGCTGTCAGCTTTGGGGATATTCACGTTTATGAACTCCTGGAATAACTACCTGTGGCCACTGATTGTATTAAATGATGAGAGCAAGATGACCGTTCCGCTGGCATTGGTCTATTTTAACGGAACGCACCAGGTCAATTACAACGTCGTTATGTCAGCTGCGGTACTGATTACAATACCAGTTATTATAATGTTCCTGATCTTCCAGAAGCAATTTATTAAAGGCCTAGCTATGACGGGCATGAAATAACGGGTGAGGAGAAGAGTTATGACTAAAATCTCAATTATCGGAGCAGGCAGTGCATTTACGCGAGAGATTGCTATGGATATCCTGCTGATTGAAGGCTTGGAGGGTGGCACGATTGCCCTGGTTGATATCGACGAGCGGCGACTTGAGTTGGCACGCAGGCTGGTGCTTCAAATCGTAGAACGGACAGGTAAGAAGTGGGAGGTGATTGCCTCTACGGATCGCAGAGAAGTCATCGGCGGTTCACAGTTCGTGATTAACCAAATTGAAGTAGGCGGGCTGGAGACGGTTCGTTATGAATATGAAATTCCGCTGAAATATGGAGTAAAGCAGTGCATTGGGGATACGCTGGGACCCGGAGGACTGTTCAAGACACTTCGTACCCTTCCCAGCTGGATGGAGATCGTACGGGATATCGAAGCGCTCTGCCCAGACTGCATCATTCTAAACTATACCAACCCGATGTCCGCGGTTACACTCCTGACTTCCCGCATTACAGATATTCCGGTAGTGGGACTATGTCACTCCATCCAGAACACGTCGGCTCAACTGGCCGAATATGCCGGGGTTCCATATGAAGAGATGTCATGGAAAGCCGGAGGTATTAACCACATGTCCTGGTTCGTGGAGCTGTCGCACGCCGGGAGGGATCTGTATCCAGTACTACTGGAGAAAATACAAACTCCTGAACTGCTGCGGCAGGACCCGGTCCGCTTTGATGCGATGAAATACCTGGGTGCATTCGTCTCCGAATCCAGCGGCCATTTCTCGGAATATATCCCGTATTACCGTAAACGCCAATCACTTATCGACCAGCACTGCAACTCAGGTTATAACGGAGCTACGGGATTCTACGCTGACAACTGGCCGATCTGGCGGAGAGAGAATGATGAGCAGATCGTTTCACAGCTTGAGGGAGCGGCACCGCTTGAGTTGAAATCCAGTAATGAATATGCAGCCATCATCATCGAAGCAGTATTGAAGAATGAGCCAAAGGTCATTTATGGTAACGTTCCTAACCGGGGGTTGATTGAAAATTTGCAGGCTGATGGTGTGGTGGAAGTGGCCTGTCTCGTTGATGGGAAAGGAGTTCAGCCTTGTCGCTTTGGAAGACTGCCCGAGCATTTGGCCGCATTGTGCCGCTCGAACATGGCTTTTTTTGACCTGGCTGTGGAAGCTGTGCGGAGGAGTGACAGGGAAATGGCTCGCCATGCACTGATGCTCGACCCCCTAACTGCTGCCGTATGCTCCCTGGAGGAGATCGGAAGTATGTTCGATGAACTGTATGAGGCGGAACAGGGATTTGTTCCGGTATTGAAATGATGCAGAGACAGCAAACAAGTCCCGTTGTTGTCATTGCTGGCGAGCTAAATGTAGACGTCATTGTATCGGGAACGGATGTCATGCCGGAATGGAATCGGGAGAAAATGGTCGATGGCTTCGAGATTGTACTTGGTTCCTCTTCAGCAATAACGGCCTGTGCGCTGGCAAGTCTGGGAGCGGATGTGAGATTCGTCAGCGTAGTGGGGGATGACGATTTCGGAAAATTCTGTATAGCTGAGCTGCAGCGTATGGGCGTAAATACAGAGCATGTAACCCGATTGTCTGGCATCAAGACAGGTGTAACTCTGTCGCTCTCCACACCCGATGACCGGGGGTTGCTAACTTACGCTGGCAGTATCCCGTTGTTGACTCCGGATTATATCCCGGAGTCCCTGTTGCAGCAGGCCACACATCTTCATTTTGGTTCCTATTATTTGCAGGATGGAATGAGACCGCATTGGCGAGATCTCTTTACAAGATTGCGTGCAGATGGAATCAGCACGTCTTTTGATACCGGTTGGGATGTATCCAATCAATGGGACCGCGAGGGCATAAGTGCACTACTGCCGGTGACTGACTTGTTTATTCCCAGTGAGGATGAACTGCTGCACATTTTCCCTGCCGACGGAATAACCCATGTGCTTGATTCCATGCTTCCTGCTGTGGCAGGAATTGTAGCAGTCAAACAAGGGTCAAAAGGTGCTACACTACGCGAGTTGGACGAAAGTAGAATATCGGCCGGATCTTACACTTTGACGCCTGTCGATACGACAGGAGCAGGAGACTGTTTCAACGCAGGAATCATATATGGATACTTGCTTGGGATGCGAAGCGATGAACTGCTGCGATTCGCCAATGCATGTGGAGCATTGTCCACACTTGGCATTGGTGGCACAGGAAGCTTGCCGACGATGGAGGCTGTTCTTCTTTTGCAAGCAGGGCATGAACAATAAATCCTGATTATACTGTACACAACCAAATAGATCAAAGGGAGCTGAGAACATGTTGAAATTCGGTAAAACATTGCTGGTGGGATTAAGTATGGCGGTAGGGATAGGACTGGTTTCAGGCATTGAATGGTCCTCATCGGCTGCCGCAGCAGGCACAGATTACTATGTAGCGACAAACGGAAATGACTCCAATACGGGAACGAGTAGCGCGCCATGGAAGACCCTTCAGCACGCAGCGGATGCTGTTCCAGCAGGCAGTACAGTGCATGTTCGTGGCGGCGTGTACAATCAGAAGCTGAAGATCACCCGCTCAGGCTCCGCTTCACAGGGACCGATTGTATTCACTAACGATGGCACGGAGACTCCGATTATTGACGGCACAGGACTTTCGGTTAGCGGGATTGAAGGGTTGATTGACCTGACCGATGTGAATTACGTTACCCTTCAGGGATTTGAAATTCGCAATTATACTTCAGCTACTAAGGACGTCATGCCCGTAGGCATTTATGTTCACGGATCAGGCAGCTTCATCAATTTGTCTGGCAACAAAGTCCATGATATCAAGAACACCGCCACCCCAACTGGCAGTGATCTGCTTGGTCGTGACGCACATGGGATCGCCGTATATGGTACAAAGGCACCGGACTCCATTCACGATATTACGATTAATGGTAATGAACTGTACAATCTCGTGCTCGGCTCCAGCGAATCGCTGGTTCTCAACGGGAACGTGGACACTTTCTCGGTGACGAATAATGTCATTCACGATAACGACAACATCGGTATTGATCTCATCGGTTTTGAGGGTAAAGCGCCGAATACGGCTTACGATCAGGTACGGAACGGACTCGTGAAGGGTAACAGAGTCTACAATATCTCTTCCAATAATAATCCTTCGTATGGGAAGTCACTTCCGAATAACAGTAATGCGGCCGATGGCATTTATGTCGATGGCGGCAAGGATAGTATTATTGAACAGAACTTCAGCTATAACAATGATATCGGTATCGAGATTGCGTCCGAGCATGCTGGTAAATCTACCAGCAATATTACTGTTCGCAGCAACGCAGTCTACAACAACCGACTCACCGGCATTGCGATGGGCGGGTATGATACCAAACGCGGCTCCACAGTAAACTGTAAGATCGTTAACAATACCGTATACAAAAATGACACGCTTGGCGATGGCAGCGGCCAGCTTTTCGTTCAGTATGACACGCAAAACAACGTAATTAAGAACAACATTTTCGTAGCCAGCTCCACAGATGTATTGATTTACAATGAATACACCAAGAATTCCGGAAACGTTGTGGATTATAATCTTTATTTCGCCCCTGGCGGCAGTAATGGAGCAAGCTGGACATGGAAAAATAAAGATTATACAGGATTCTCCGCTTATAAAACGGGAACTGGCAATGACGCGCATTCCTTGTTCATCGATCCCAAATTTGTGAATGCTTCAGGGTACGATTTCCATCTTCAATCTACATCTCCAGCAATTGATGCCGGGAACACGGACAATGCAATTATTGGAACGCTGGACATTGAGGGGAAACCAAGAGTACAGGGAGCTGCTGTGAATATCGGAGCTTACGAATGAGACTTATAATCTAATGGGAAGATTGTTCCCTAAGACAAACCGACAAGGGTAGCTGAGTGATCAGCTGCCTTTGTTTTTTTTTAAAAGTAATACTCCTCTTTAAATAGCTATACCTGAATTAGACCTTACGTAACCTCATATTTAGGTAAGAAGCGGCATTTCCATTTCGAGCCAAGGATAGTAAAATCGGTTATAGCATGATTAATGCTAAGGTTAATTCACAACTGCAGCAAAGAAAGGAGGGTATGGAATGAAGCCCGGTTCCATCAAGAACAGCATGGTCATCTATTGGACTATAATCTTAATGCTAGTTTTGACTGCGTGTTCCCGATCAGAACAAAATGTAGATCCGCCACTCCCACAACCCGCTCATCCTAAACAACAGCCCGTTGAATACAAGCCGAACCCAGATGAACCCGCATGGAAGCTTGATAACACGCCTGTGGATTTGACCTGGTTTGTCGGTGCGAACTGGTATGGTCACACATGGGGTGAGAGCATGACCTCCAAGATTGTAACTGAGAAAACAGGTGTCAACATCAAATTCGAAGTCCCATCCGGTGAAGCCAGCGAACAAATTGCGCTCATGCTGACCTCCGGTAAGCTGCCGGATTTGATAACAATCGGCTCGTGGGAAAGTGCGATGAATAAGTTATGGGAAGGCGATCAGGTATATGCTTTAAATGAATTGGCGGAGCAATATGATCCTTACTTTTTCAAGGTCGCGGGGGACGGTACATTGAAGTGGTATCGTCAGGAAAACGGTAATACATATGGTATTCCAAATGATTCATACAGCCCCAGTCTGATGAAGGCCACCGGTTTGACAGCTGCAAACCAAACCTTTTTGGTCCGTAAAGATCTGTATGAGGCTATGAGCAGACCGGATTTGAGTACTCCTGATGGCTTTTTGAACGCATTACAACTTTTAAAAGATCAGTATTCTGTATACAAAGGTCAGCTCATCAGTCCCTTCTTTGCTCAGGGGAATGTCTCTTATGGGATGACCGAGTACCTGCAAAACCTGCTGGCTATTCCGCATGAAAAGGACGGTAAATTTAACGATCGTATGACCGATCCAGACTATATCACCTGGTTGAAAACCTTCCGCACAGCTTATGAGCGAGGCTTGATTAATGTGGATTTTCTGGTAGACTCGAATGCTCAGGTAGAGGAAAAAACCAGTAATGCCCGTTATTTTATGATGATTCGCGAGTGGACTGGCATGGCGGCTATCAATCCGATCTTGGCGGCAGGTGCATATCCAAATTCGTACTACATCGCTGTGGATGGCCCGCAAAACAGTCACGGTGATTCCGCCAGACTGTTCCCTGGTAACATGGACGGCTGGATGGTTACGATGATTAGCAAATCCACCAAGCGTCCTGAACGAGCCATCCGGTTTTTGACCTATTTAGCGAGCGAAGAAGGCCAAAGGGATGTATTTCTGGGCAAAGAAGGCGAAACATGGGTGATGAGGGATGGCAAACCGCAGTTGACGGCCGAAATGGTCCAATTGCTTAATACAGATAGGGAGCGGCTGGAAAAGGAATACGGTATCATGGATACCTACTGGATGCTGCGCAACCCTGCCTTCGTTAACCAGTGGAGACCAGAAAAGGCGCCATCCGTTAAGCAAATGGAGGAGTTCGCGAACAAACAGGCGGATATGGACAGCAGTATCTATAAGGGAATAGATCCTGTTGGAGATTCCGATATAGCCTTATCCTGGTCGCGTATTTCTCAGAATTGGGAAGAAGTTCTGCCTGAACTGATTACTGCCAAAGATGAAGCTGCGTTTGATAAAATTTTCGAAAATTTCTTGGCCCGCCGTGTGAATTACGGTTTTAATCAGGTAATGGAATACCGTCAGACCGAGCTGGAAGCGAGAAAAGCCAAGATGGCTGAGTAATCATTCCCTAACATCCCCGCTCTCTGTCAGCTAAATTGTAATATATGGTATAACTAAGGTGGTGAGGATTTCAGAGTGAATTACCTACTGACTAGATTGAGGAAACTTTACCGCAATGCCCGTATATCCCAAAAGCTGTTTCTGGCGTTTAGCCTGATGATTGCCATACCTGTCATTTTAGTATCCTTTTTATATATTCGCATGCAGGAAACCCAGCTATACAAGGACGCTATGGCAGCAGGCAACAGCCACGTTTCATGGCTAAACGAACAATTGCGCAGCAGAATGGACATCATTGAGAACGCTTCCAACACTGCGCTCACTCAAAAGTCATTTGTGGATTTTATTCATTCCAATATGCTTGTGGATGGACTGCGACTGGTGAAATTTAAGCAAAACCAATTTGAGCAAATGCAAAACATCATTCAAAGTAATGTGATGATCAGTGAGCTCAGCTTTTACGTGGATAACCCGAACTTATATGAAATCTGGCCTGAAATCTATCATTATCAGAAATTTTGGCCGCAAGATTACTGGGCTAAGCTTCGGGATGAAGGTGGTGCGGCTTACCGCTTATTTTCTTTTAAGGATGGTGAACATACGCTATCATACTACCGGCTGGTTCGCCTTCAGGGTCAGGAGAAAAAACGACCTAGTATTATGGAAATTCGCGTTCCGCACAGTATGTTTTTCAGTGACTTGCTCCAGGAGAGCAAGGGAGACTTCTTTTCTGTTTTAATGAACGAAAGCGATCCTCCCCAATATGTTTATAATCCCCAGCATGAGTTTTCTCAAAAAGCCGGAGAAGGACTGGACGAAATCCTTGGTGGTGTTCATCGCCAGCTGGATGTACTGCCACAGGAAAGTCCCGTTAAGATTAAGGTAGGTGATCAGAGCTACTATGCACTATACAGATACATCGCTCCCTTAAACACTTATGTGGTCGATATCGCCTCCCATCAGGCATTGATGAAGGGGCCGCGCAGCTGGTATGCATTTGTGGTAACGATTACATTAGGTGTTCTGCTGCTCATCATGCTGCTAGTATCACATACAACTCGGCGCATTTTCCGACGGCTGGACAGCGTACTTGCTTCAATGCGTCAGGTACGAAAAGGAGAACTGGATGCAACGATTGATACCGGCCTTGATGAGAACGAAAGAGGGGATGAGATTGATGAGGTGGCTGTGAGCTACAACAAAATGTTACATGAGGTCAAACGTCTGATGACACAGGTCGTGGATAAACAATTGATCGCCAAAAACGCACAGCTGCATTCACTGCATTCGCAGATCAACTCTCATTTTTTGTATAACGCACTGGAATCTATTCGAATGCTCGCGGAGGTTCAACGACAACCTGCTATTGCGAATTCATTGGTATCATTAGGTTCGCAACTTCGCTACAGCATGCAGTGGCGCAGTGATACGGTTGCGCTTCGCGAGGAACTTGCCAACATTCAAAGTTACGTTCAATTTATTAATTTAATGGAAGGTGGCAGCATCATGTTGACGGCAGATCTCCCGCAGGAGGTGCTCCGCTATGCGATTCCTAAAATGTGCATGCAGCCTATCGTTGAAAATGCAGTGCATCACGCTTCACCATCAGGCGGTAGTGTGTGTATTCAGATCACCGTTTCAGTGGAGAATGACCACTTGCTCATTAACATAAACGATGATGGAGAGGGGTTAGACCCGGAGATGTTAGTTCGACTACAGGCGGCACTGCGGGGAGACTCGGATTTGCCGATTGTTACCAGCAAGAACGGACTTGGTTTGGAAAATGTGAACAAGCGGCTGCAGCTTCATTATGGTGAGGATTGCGGTCTTTGGATTGATAGTGTTCAGGGCGCTTATACTTGTGTAACGATACGTTTGCCTTGGGAAAATGTAAATCTTGGAGGGTGGTAGGAGTGATCAATATTCTGGTTGTGGACGATCAAAAGCACATCCGCGACGGTCTGCAGGCGATGCTGCATCAATTTCCTCTGGAGCTGAACAACATTTACTGTGCCACAAGTGGGATGGAGGCGCTAATCCTTTTACGCCAGCATAACATTCACATCGTTATTACGGATATTATGATGCCGGACATGGACGGGCTAGCATTGATGGCACAGACCAAAGAGGAGCGCATTGAGGTGGAATACCTCATTATTAGCGGTTATAGTGATTTTACATATGCTCAAAAAGCCATCGAACTTGGGGCAAAAGGATACTTGTTAAAACCTCTGAAGCGAGAGGATCTGCAAACTTCACTAGAGCATGTATGGCAAGAAATCCAGACACGGCAGGCGCTTACGCACAACATACAGCATGTCTCCCGTCTCGCCCGAGAGACAGATCGTAAAGAACTACGAATGTTTATGCAGGGAGCGTTAAACGATGAGGCGTGGATCCTCCAAATCCAGGAACAAAATCCTGCGTTATGGAACGATTATCGCTTATGTTTGCTGCGAGAGAAATGCTGGATCAACCAGCCGGGTTCCAGCAGCGTCCATAGCATGGAAGCTGTTGCTTATGGTGTATTCGGTAGACAAGGTTGCGTTTGCCTGCAACACAGCCCGTATCTGATCCTCGCAGTGAGTGCAGCCATAGATCCGGAGGCTTTGCCAGCGGCGCTCAAGGAAGGAATGATCGATGCCATAACCGTTATGACTTACCCGCAGCAAGGATTAAAGATGTTGCCTGACAGCCATACACAAGTACTTGAGCTATACCGTCACAGTTACCTGTTTCCAGATCAATATATGATCCAACCCGCACATATTGAGCATATGGAGCAGCAGTGGCAAATTCCCTATGAAGAACTTCATGAGCTGTTCCAGTCGGTTGGGACTGTTGATAGTGGTAAAATTGCTCAGGGTATTTCCGCAATATTTCACAAAAATGTGCTGCAACGCTATCATATTCACTATACCCAACAGCTCTGCAACGCCACAGTGCAGATGATGGAGGAATACGAACAAGTTATTCGCCCCTACATGGGTGAAGAAGCGCTGGATCTTGAATCTTTGCGTAATCTCTTTGATTATCCGGGGATGCGGGATTATATTCAAGCACTGCAACAGCAGCTGCTTCGGCTGAATCAGTTCTATTATGATTATAAGTACAGCTATCGGAACTCGCAGGATTTAAATGAAGCCATCCGTTTTATACACGAAAGCTATCATAAGCCGCTGGATCTCGCGATGGTATCCAATCATGTGTCGCTTAATTACGCCTATTTCTCAAATCTGTTCAAGAAGAACATTGGCAAAGGGTTTGCTGAATATCTGAGAGATGTACGTATGGATAAAGCGCGGCGTCTCCTAGCCGAAACCGACCATAAGATTGTTGAAGTGGCTGCTATGGTAGGCTATGAAAGCTACAAAAGCTTTACGCGAGCGTTCCGCCTTGCGATGGAAATTCAACCTACAGAGTATCGACAAATGATGCGTCAAAAGGTAGAACGTGAAATGCAGTACCATAGTACAAATATATAATTGAATCCAAACCTAAAAAATTGGGATATAACAAAAAAAATTGTACCTTTTCAGCAGTTTATCCTATTCGATAGAATAAAGAAGTCCCCCGATGTAAGCGATTACCTTTAAACGCATAGATTGGGAGAAACTATTATCCTATCAAAGGAGGGCAATTATGAAACCATCTCACTTTACGGAGAAACGGTTTATGAAAAAGGTACTTGGTTTGTTCTTAGTGGTTGTGATGCTGGCCAGTGTTGGTGTGCTGCCAACTACAAAAGTTCAAGCAGCTGGAACGACAGTTACCTCAATGGAATACTTCTCACCAGAAGATGGACCTGTTATTTCAAAATCTGGCGTTGGCAAAGCCAGCTACGGATTTGTTATGCCTAAGTTTAATGGAGGCTCCGCAACTTGGAACGATGTTTACAGTGACATTGGTGTTAATGTGAAAGTAGGTAACAACTGGGTTGATATTGATCAAGCCGGAGGTTATATCTATAACCAAAACTGGGGGCACTGGAGCGATGGAGGATTCAATGGTTATTGGTTCACCCTTTCCGCTACAACCGAAATTCAACTGTACTCCAAAGCGAATGGGGTTAAGCTTGAATACCAACTTGTATTCCAAAATATTAACAAAACAACCATCACAGCGATGAATCCGACACAAGGGCCGCAAATTACAGCAAGTTTCACAGGCGGTGCAGGCTTTACATATCCAACGTTCAACAATGATTCTGCGGTGACCTATGAAGCCGTAGCTGATGATTTGAAGGTATATGTAAAACCCGTAAACAGCAGCACATGGATTGATATTGACAATAATGCAGCCAGCGGCTGGATTTATGATCACAACTTCGGCCAATTCACCGACGGTGGAGGAGGTTACTGGTTTAACGTAACGGAATCGATTAACGTCAAATTGGAATCAAAGACTTCTTCGGCTAACCTTGTTTATACGATTACCTTTAATGAACCTACAAGAAATTCATATGTCATTACGCCATACGAAGGTACAACCTTCACAGCAGATGCGAATGGTTCCATTGGAATTCCACTTCCCAAAATTGATGGGGGTGCGCCAATCGCCAAAGAACTGGGCAACTTTGTATACCAGATTAACATCAATGGGCAATGGGTGGATTTGAGTAACTCCGGTCAGAGCAAGTTTGCATACTCGGCTAATGGCTACAACAATATGTCTGATGCCAACCAGTGGGGTTACTGGGCCGATTATATCTATGGTCTTTGGTTCCAGCCAATCCAGGAAAATATGCAGATCCGTATCGGATATCCGCTGAACGGACAGGCGGGTGGAAATATTGGCAACAATTTCGTCAATTATACCTTCATCGGCAATCCAAATGCTCCGCGTCCGGATGTATCCGATCAAGAGGATATCGCGATCGGAACACCAACCGACCCGGCTATTGCGGGCATGAATCTCATCTGGCAGGATGAATTTAACGGAACTACGCTGGATACAAGTAAATGGAACTATGAAACAGGCTATTATCTCAATAACGATCCTGCTACCTGGGGATGGGGAAATGCAGAACTGCAGCACTACACAAACAGCAGCCAAAATGTATTTGTACAGGACGGAAAGCTGAATATCAGGGCTCTGAACGATAGCAAATCTTTCCCGCAGGATCCGAATCGGTATGCACAGTATTCCTCCGGTAAGATTAACACCAAGGATAAACTTTCCTTGAAGTACGGTAGGGTAGATTTCCGTGCCAAGCTTCCTACCGGTGATGGCGTTTGGCCAGCACTGTGGATGCTTCCAAAAGATTCTGTATACGGCACATGGGCTGCATCAGGTGAAATTGATGTTATGGAAGCGAGAGGACGTCTTCCAGGGTCTGTAAGCGGTACTATTCACTTTGGTGGACAATGGCCGGTGAACCAGTCTTCGGGTGGGGATTATCACTTCCCAGAAGGGCAAACTTTTGCCAATGATTATCATGTGTACTCCGTAGTTTGGGAAGAAGACAACATTAAATGGTATGTCGACGGCAAGTTTTTCTATAAAGTCACTAACCAGCAGTGGTACTCCACAGCTGCACCGAACAACCCGAACGCGCCTTTCGATGAGCCATTCTATCTCATTATGAACTTGGCAATTGGCGGAAACTTCGACGGCGGCCGTACTCCGAACGCGTCCGATATTCCGGCAACCATGCAAGTGGATTATGTACGTGTGTATAAAGATCAGTAATAAAACAGCCGTTTGCGCGATTGGGGTCGTGTCGAGGCATTCACCATAGTTATTGGTGATGAGGCAAATTGAACGGAAAAGACAGGAAAGACCAACAACAAAAATGTTGTTGGTCTTTGTCGTTTGAGAAGGCAGCCGGTCAGTCTCAAGCGAACTTTTAATGACGGGAATCTAATTGTGCTGGTACCACAGCAGCTTCTTCACGCACAACGTCCTGTGCTGCCGAAGGTCTTACCACAGGAGCTTCTTCACGAACAGCCGCTTGAGCTGATGGACGCGTTACTAGAGGGGCTTCTTGAGGGGCTGCCACTTGGGCATCCGAACGAGGTACCACAGAAGCTTCTTCAGCAGATGGGCTTGCTACCACAGGGGAATCTTCACGAGCTGATGGGCGTGCTGCTGCAGGAGCTTCTTCACGGACAGCCGTTTGCTGTGATGGACGCGTTACCGCGGAGGCTTCCTCACTCGCGACCACCCTAGGAGTATTGCTGGAAGCCCAAGCTGTTGTCACTGTACTAATTGCAGCAACGACGAATAGCGTCGATATCGCTACAACAAAGGTTTTCTTTTTCACATTTTTTACGTTAAGCATAAAAGTTAATCTCCTTTTTAGTTGTTTGCCATCCCCGGATAAAGAGGAGCAGAATTGTATAGGTAGATTCCTTGATCCTGCCACTACGTTCAGGATGGTTTCACCGTATCGTTTACGATCCGCAAGGGACATTCCCTTTACAACTTCTTCATCGCAGGACAGTTCACTCCACGTATGAATATCTTTCGAAAGCATATGAACCAATGGATTGAACCAATGCAATGCACGGGCTACTAATATGAGTGCCTTGATCCATAGATCTTTCCTTTTCAAGTGGATCAGTTCATGATGGAACACCATACCCATATCCACGTTTGCAGCATTCTTCATAGGCAGATAAATAGTAGGTTTCCTGAGCCCAATTAGAAAAGGACTGCGGATCATAGCGCTGTAAGCAAGCTGAACCTCGCTCTTGAGACCCAGATTCTCCTTGATTAGAGGCAGCAGCATAGCAACTTCGCTGGTCTTCGGAACGCTGGTTCGCGTAAGTTTTAATGTCTTGAGAAACCTGTGATAACAATATGTTTGCCATGCAGCAAAAGCAATTGCCCCGATTACCCATAAGCATATAAAAGCGAGAGCTACGTTAGCTGAAATGGTCTGTACCTGCATGGCAGGAGCCGGATTAAATGGTCCAGGTAACACTTGTTGAACATTTAAGGGTAACTCGTTTACTGTAGTACGGGATGTAAACAACGAAAAAATCCAATGAAAGACCAGAAAGATGGGCAATAGATACAAAACTAAAGCCATTTTTCCAATGCCAAAACGCCATTTTGCAGGAATGACTTGAAAGGGAGCAAGGCGCAAAGACAGAATGAAAGCGACAACGACACTTCCGGCAACAGTCAGCGTAGACAGTAATACAAGAATGGTATTCATAGACTACACCTACTTTTCTGAAAACCATTGTCTCAGCTCTGCAATGTCTTGATCAGAGAGCTTGTCGCCATCATACAAAGCTGAAATCAAATTTTTTACAGAGCCTTGATACAATCCATCCAGGACTTGTTGTGTCTCCAATAGCTTGTAGTCTTCGGGCGAAATACGGGGGACATACTTGTTGGTACGTCCATCCCTTGTAGCTGTAAGGGCCCCTTTGTCTACCAGCCGAGAGAGAAAGGTGGAGATCGTTTGCGCCTTCCATGCTTTACCCCTTTGGGAAAACATGTTCAGCAGTTCGGTGGAGGTGACAGGTGGCTCACACTCCCAGATCACTTCCATCAGCTCCATTTCAGTATCCGATAATTTTTGAAGATGGTTCACGGTGAACACTCCTTAACTTCGTTATGCGTCCATATCGAAGGTTTATTACTACACTACGTAGTAGATATAAGTTACTACAACGTGTAGTAGATAGTCAAGTATTGAATGGATGCTGCGGAATCAGAGGCAGGTCTGTACTAGCTATCAGCTCAATCTTTGATTGATTTTAATGCAGAGACGAATGTCTGGAGTATATACTTAGTCTTAAATCCTGTAACTACTATAGGGGAGGAACCACATGAATCTGTTTCATATTCATGCGACACTGCAAGAGATCGACTGGACCGCATCGTTCCTGGAGAATAACTTTATCGGCATTGGTTGGCCGGCGACAGGAGATTTGGAGCAGGAGCCTGCAGAAGAATGGAAAGCGCAACTAGTTCAACGCTACAGGATAGGAAAGACGGAACTTCGTGATGTCCTGGACACGCTCCATACTTTTGTCAATGTCATGCAGGATGGGGATTATGTCTTGATAAATGATGATCAATGGGCATATGTAGGGGATTTGGGTGATTATTTTTACGATGATTCCAACGGAACCGGAGAGGAATACATATGCCACCGACGAGGCGTAACCTGGCTGGGACGCATTCCTTTAGCGGATTTAAATGATAAAGTACTGGCACTTGTGAGTCATTACTCAATTATTGCGAAATTCGAACACCCAATTACGCAGGCTCAATTGGAGCCCTGGGTTTCGATCACCTCTGCAACCACTGATGGAGTTAATCCTTCTTCAGTTAGAGTAGATGAAGTCACTATTCAAGAAGCGCTTAATGTTCTAAAAAAGGCATTGCATAGCAAAGATGAGGACCTCCGCATCCGTGCAGCAGCGGCAATTTTACAATATGCCCAATCTTAGGGGCTTTCTCACTTTGGTTTCTTTAATATCTGCTTTCTAGTAAGGGATAAGAGGTGGGACAAAGGACAATATGTATATCGGTTGAATAAATAGTTAGTATTGACCAGACGCCAAATGGTGTCATAATATTTAAGCGAGACTACATGGTCTCGAATGAAATTAACTGCTTTTTCTTGGCAATCATATGTAGGAAAGAATCATTTTAGAAAATACAATAATATGACTAGCATGATGAAGGATGGTCTCTGATGACAACTAATAAAACAAATCCCAAGGTGGATGAATATTTAAACAAAGCAAAGAAGTGGAAGGAAGAATCAGAGAAGCTAAGAGAGATCGTTCTTTCCTGCGGCCTGACCGAAGACTTTAAGTGGATGCATCCTTGTTACACGTTGGAGAATAAAAACATCGTTATCATTCATGGATTTAAGGAGTATTGTGCGCTTCTTTTCCATAAAGGAGCCTTGTTAAAGGACAAGCAAGGTATTCTAATCCAACAAACAGAAAATGTACAAGCTGCTCGCCAGATCCGGTTCACCAATCTTCAACAAATCGTTGACATGGAAACTATCCTGAAAGAGTACATTCTTGAAGCCATTGAGGTTGAAAAGGCCGGATTGAAAGTGGAACTCAAAAAGAATACAGATTATGCTGTTCCAGAAGAGTTTCAAACGAAACTGGATGAAAATCCTGCTTTGAAAACGGCATTTGAAGCATTGACGCCTGGACGTCAACGGGCATACCTTTTTTATTTTTCCCAACCGAAGCAATCCAAAACCCGCGTGTCAAGGGTTGAGAAATGTACGCAGCAAATTCTGGATGGAAAAGGCTTGAATGATTAAACCGTTAATGTACCGGGGGAGCAGCCTGTTTTGAAATTCATTTTTATGCTTAAAGCACCCACCTCGGCGGGTGTTTTTTTTTTTGTCTATTGTCGAATTTGAAATCATCTTGTCAAATGGACTATCGCATGTTATCTTTGATAACGATTATCAATATCATTTGAAAAGGTGGGTTTATTTTGCTTAAACGAAGAAACTCGATATGGATTATATCCGCATTGATTGTATTGCTTGTACTGAGTGCATGCGGTCAGTCCGCACCATCAAGCAATACAAACGAGACCACAAACACAACCGGATCTGCGGAAACGGAAACATCAACCAACTCAACTTCTGCTTCTGATGCCGATACACCAACAGGTGCCGAAGGAGAGACTGTTACATATCAATCGGATGCAGGTGAAGTGGAAGTACCTGTAGAACCGAAGCGGATCATCGATCTGACCGCATTTTCAACAGGGTACTTTGTTGCACTCGATGCTCCAGTCGTCGGAGCCTTGTCAGGTGCAATAAACAACAAGTACATCAAGGATCAGCTCAAAAGTGAGGGGACAACAGATCTGGGAGAGCAGCCAACAGCTGAGCAACTAATCAGCCTAAAGCCTGATCTGATCATCGCATACACAAGTACGGAGGGTCTCGACAAGTTGTCGCAGATTGCACCAGTGGTACAGTTACAATATGGTAAGCGCAATTTCAAGGATCTCATGCTGGAGATAGGGAAACTGACCAATAAAGAAGCTGAAGCAAAAGATTGGATCACACAATGGGAAGCGAAGATCAATGAGCTGAAGCCAAAAGTACTTGCAGCTGTGGGAGATCGTACAGTCTCCATTTTGAATCCATACGCCAAAGGATTATTTGTATTTGGTCATAATTACGGTCGTGGTGGTGAAATACTCTATGACGAATTTGGCCTCAAGGCACCAAAAAGGGCTCAGACAGAGGCAATTGACAGTGGCACAGGCTGGGCCTCAATCTCGATGGAAGTATTACCGGAATATGCAGGCGACATCATCTTCACTAGCCCGTGGTCAGGTGATACAACCGATCCGAAGATTGTTTATGATAATACAGTATGGAAAAATTTAACTGCGGTCAAAGAGGGCCATGTGTTCCAGCTTGATCCGACCTCCGATACATACAACGACCCTGTATCGCTTGAAGGTCAGTTGAAGTTTATCTCGGACAGCCTGCTTTCGGTGAAGTAGTTTTTGAGTAATATATTCTTTCAACCCTTTGGCGAATCTGGACCAAAGGGTTTTTCAATTTCATTTTCATGATAATATGAGAGGAAGTATGCGAAATAAATCTTGGTTAGGAGAAGAAAATATGGACGTTTTTGCAGAATATCTAGCACGAATTGATAACCTGGGACATCGGGACCGTACGGAAGAGGTTTTAGAATGGATTATCATGAAGTACCCCAATTTAGTACCAAAAATAGCGTGGAATCAACCCATGTTTACCGATCATGGCACATTTATTATTGGATTTAGTGTATCCAAACATCATTTGGCTGTGGCGCCCGAAAAGGCAGGGATTAATCATTTTTCCGATGAAATTGTGAAGGCCGGTTATGAGCACACCAAGGAGTTGGTGCGTATCCGGTGGGATGGACCGGTTGATTTTTCATTATTGGAACGAATGATTGATTTCAACATCACAGAGAAGGCAGACTGTTCAACCTTTTGGCGGAAATAGGTATGGCGGATACCCAATAATTATCGTAAGCATAATGGTTATGCAGAAATGGAACGTGTTTGGTCCGATGGTGATACAGTAGAGTGGATATTGCCACTGGAGACCCAATTAATCGCTGTTCATCCTCTGATCCGGTCAGATGCTGGGAAAGCTGCCATCCAACGCGGCCCGCTCGTTTATTGCCTGGAGCAAGTAGATAATGGATCTCCACTGTCTTCACTCTCATTTGCCGATCCCAGCAATCCCTTATTATTTATGGGGCAATCGACAAGCCAGAGAAATGAATGTTTGGATTCGTACCTGATTCAAAACTCGTATGTGACACCTCATAATTAATTGATAACTGAAGGAAAAGAACACAATTACTAAAAGTCGCCTAAATGGCGACTTTTTTTGCTTTTAAGATCATGCTCATTTAATGCAAACAGCTACTTTTTTTAAACGAAATTTAAGATACGCATTAAACCAGTGTAAGGTTGATCTTCTATACTTGCTTCCGAGCTTCAAAAATCATTCGAGGGAGAGATTTATATCAATCATTCACGTTCATTCACATTAAATCGAATCAGAATAACCGCCATCAGCGCACTCGCTATGATTCTGACCGCATGCCCGATCATAAGTTCGGGTAGTGCTGCCGCTAATGCAGCTCCTGTATCTGCTATTTCACAGGCCACAAAAGATATTCAGGCTCAAGCGCCTATCCAATATCAAATTCAAGCACGACTGGATGAGAAGAAGATGACGATCGAGGGGAGTGAGTCCATTACTTACCGAAATACAAGCAAAGATACATTGAAGCAACTGGTTTTTCATACTTATGCTGATGCCAACCTTTCGGAATCGACACAGACGACCATGTTCAAACGTTCCAATGAAGAGATTAGCAAAAATAACCCTGATAAGAAACCGGAAGACTTTCTTGGAGGAATTGATATTGAGAAGGTGACGTCCGGCGGACAAGCCCTTGATTTCAGTAATAAAAACCAAGCGATGTCGGTGAAATTGGATCAACCCCTTCAGCCTGGTGAATCCGTGTCGGTTCAAGTCCAGTTTAATCTGAAGATTCCCTATGGCTCACAGCGCTTATCGTATTACAAAGATATTATTAATGGGGCTCATTGGTTCCCTGTAATGTCAGTCTATGACGAGGCCAAGCATGAATGGGATAGCAAACCTTATAGTAAAACATTTGAAACGGATTATTATACTTCCGGGGATTATGAAGTTCAGTTCAATGTTCCCGATCAATATCAGGTAGTGATGCCTGGTACCATAACTACACGGGATGATGTAGAGACTGGACGCAAAGTGGTATCCACTGTAGCCGAGAATACGAGGGAATTTGCTTTCTTTGCCAGCCCGAACTTCAAAGTGGACAGCGTAACCCGGAATGGCCTCACCGTAGAGTATTATTATTTTGACAACCAGCCAGGCAAGAAAAAGATTATTGATGGGTATATTGATCAAGCGTTCAAAGCCATTGATTTTTTCAGTGATAAATACGGTAAATACCCTTATCCTGAATTCCGGATTGTTGAATCGTATGTAGAAGGTGTAGCTATCGAGTATTCAAGACTTATCCAAATGGGGCAAATCGGAATAAATTCTGCTCCAGAACAAGACACAGTATTTGTGCATGAAATCGCGCACCAGTGGTTTCATGCGTTAATCGGGAATAATTCGGAGACAGAGTCTTTCCTGGACGAAGGCTTTGCAGATTTCTCCAAAGTGTATTTTGCTGAGAAGCAGGGGGATACGATGAATGGCTTTAAGTCCATCCAATTTGATGATTCCACTGTGGATAAGGCTATTGCTTCAACTAATGACGAGGTGGGAGATTGGGCAAGCCCAGTTTATTACGATAAAGGCCGTCAAGCGATATACCAATTGTACCGTTCCGTCGGGGAAGATAAATTTGATGCCTTTATGAAAGAGTATTTTAAACGCTATGTGTACCAAAACGCTACGATTGACGGACTTCTGCAAACGATAGAAGATGTACTGGGGAAAGAGGCGCGAGATGATATGAAGACGGCTTTATATGAGCCCAATTTTACGCTGAAGCCCGAATATCAACTGTCGGATGAGGAGAAAACGGCATATCTGCATGATCAGTTTCAATCGCTGTATGAATCAGCATTAACTCAGGTTCCGAATTTACCTTTTGAAACGATGAGCCGTGTAATGGATAAAGCCCTTCAAGGTGAGCGATTAGCCATTGTGCTCAGTGATCAGGTGAGCAAGGCAGCGAACAAACAACAGGAAGCTATGGTAAACCAACTGACAACTCTTCTGGATTTAACCGGAGTGAAGTATGACCTGATCCAGGACCGGCAGGAATTGAAGCAAAAAATGAAAAAAGAACTAGCTACCAGCAACCTGATTGTACTTGGTAAAGCCAAATCAAATGGTTTTGTACAAGCATTAAAATCCAGCATTATAGACCGTGCTACCCATATCGGTTTTCAATGGAAAATGACTATGAACCAACCGTCTGCTGCGGGAGCCTATGTGATCAAACACCCTTATAATCAAAATCGTTTGATGCTGCACTATTTCTGGAATGAAGATCATCTGAGCAGTGGGAGTCTTGAACCATTTATGATGAAGATGCAAGAATCCATTGGATTCAGCAGCGCTTATTATCAGAACTACATGTTGGACAAGACGGGCAAGGTAACATTGGATAAAAAAGTGGAAAATCCACTTTCAAAATTTTTCGCTGAAGAATAACCCGAAGAGTCCATTCTTATAAAGAAAGATTAAATACCTTGGCAATTGTCATGGGAAGATCATCATATTGTCTGTTATAGAGTCGCCTATATGGCGACTTTTTTTATTTAAGTTCATTTTAGGTTTTTAAAACCTGTCCTGAAGGGTAAATATAACGTGGATCTTTAAATGGATGTCAAATAAAACGTTGCGGAGGAAAGTGAAGAAGGTTAGGGAAAGCATTGATTGTTAATATACTGCAAATAATAACAATATAATGTGCAAAGACACCTAAAACTGTACAACAGTAACATCAATGACAAGAAAATGATTAGGATTCGGAGAACACCGAGATGAGGAGGACATATGAAAACAACCAAGGTCTCATTTTTTGTACTATCACTAATTCTGCTCCTAGTGACGGGGTTATCCGGATGGTCGGGGGATGCCAATGCAAATTCCAATTCAGGTAAAACCTATGTGATCGGTACGGACATCACATTTGCACCGTTTGAATATCAAGATGAAAATGGGGATTATGTAGGCATCGATATGGATTTGCTGGATGCGATCGCCAAAGACCAGAACTTTAATTATCAAATCAAAGCGCTGGGATTTAATGCGGCTGTGCAAGCTCTTGAGTCCAATCAGGTGGATGGCGTCATTGCCGGGATGAGTATCACGGATGAACGCAAACAAAAGTTTGATTTTTCAGAGCATTACTATGAATCAGGCGTTGTTATGGGGATTAGTGCCAATAATGATACCGTAAAAAGCTACGAAGATCTTCGCGGTAAAAAGGTCGCCGTGAAGACGGGTACAGAAGGATACAGCTTTGCTGAGTCTATCGCTTCAAAATATGGTTTTACCATTGTTCCCTTCGACGATTCTTCGCAAATGTATGATGATGTGAAAACTGGAAACTCAATTGCATGTTTTGAAGATGAACCAGTTCTAAGATTCGGGACAAATCAGAATAACGGTTTGAAAATTGTGACCAAGAAAGAAGACGGGGCTTCCTACGGATTTGCAGTAAGTAAAGGGAAAAACCAGGAATTCCTAAAAATGTTTAATGATGGATTAGTGAATATCAAGGCTAACGGTGAATTTAAGCGTATTACCGAGAAATACCTTGGTGAAAATGCCGTTGTTGCAAACCAAGGTCGTTGGGAATTAGTCCAAAAATCTCTGCCGGCACTGTTCAAAGGTTTGGGAAATACCCTCTTATATACGATTATTTCGCTGTTTTTCGCTTTTATCATCGGCTTGATCTTTGGCTTTATGAAAGTGGGGCAAAATAAGTTCCTTCGTGGTGTGGCTACTGTATTTGTGGATATTTTCCGCGGGATACCGTTGATCGTTTTGGCATTCTTTATTTATTTCGGGATTCCTCAGGCCATGGGCTTCACCATGCCAATGTTCTTGGCCGCCATTCTAACATTGAGTCTAAATGCTGGGGCTTACGTAACGGAAATTATTCGCGGGGGTATTCAATCGATTGATCGTGGACAGATGGAGGCCGCCCGTTCATTGGGACTTCCTTATCGCAAAGCGATGATAAAGATTGTAATCCCTCAGGCGATACGGGTTATGATTCCTTCATTTATTAATCAGATGGTTATAACATTGAAAGATACGTCGATCTTGTCCGTCATTGGACTGGTGGAGTTAACGCAATCCGGTAAGATTGTTATCGCAAGAACATTCGCCTCTTTCGACATTTGGTTGACTGTTGCGATTATGTACCTGATTGTTATCATCACATTGACTAAAATTGCTGACTACCTGGAGGTGAGGGTTCGTCGTGGGTAAAATTAAAGTAGAAGGATTAAAGAAAAGTTTTGGCACGAATCATGTGTTGAAAGGCATCGATATATCGGTCAACGAAGGTGAAGTTGTCTGTGTCATTGGACCTTCAGGTTCAGGTAAAAGTACGTTTTTGCGCTGCATTAACCAGTTAGATGAGATCACAGCTGGACGGGTTGTCGTAGATGATCGGGATTTAAATGATCCCAAAACGAACATTAACAAAGCTCGCGAGAACATAGGTATGGTATTTCAGCACTTTAACCTGTTTCCTCATTTCAGCGTGCTCAAAAATATTATGTTTGCCCCCAGAGAACTTGGGATTTTAAAAGAACAGGAAGCACGCGATACCGCACTTCGTTTACTGGATCGGGTTGGTTTGTCGGATAAAGCAGACAGCTATCCCAACCAACTTTCGGGCGGACAAAAACAACGCGTAGCGATCGCTCGTGCGCTTGCCATGAATCCGGACGTTATGTTATTCGATGAACCAACTTCGGCACTTGACCCCGAGATGGTAGGCGAAGTCCTTGGAGTAATGAAGGATCTTGCGAGCGAAGGTATGACGATGATTATCGTGACCCATGAAATGGGCTTTGCCCGTGAAGTTGCGGATCGGGTTGTCTTCATGGACGGTGGATATGTTGTAGAGCAGGGCACTCCTGATGAAATATTCGGAAATCCAAAAAATGAACGGACGATCAGCTTCCTGGAGAAAGTACTCTAAAAAGCCAAATCAAAACCCCTTCAAGATCATTTCTTGAGGGGTTTTTGGTGTGCATTTAATTTGAATGGGTCATTGCCCGCAGACGTTTTACATCTTCTCTTGGCGGAAAACCAAACATGCGAGAATATTCACGACTGAATTGTGAAGGACTCTCATAGCCGACCTGGAAAGCGACATCCGCAGCATCTGTCGATTCAGACAATAACAGACGCCTTGCTTCCTGCAGTCTTAATTGTTTTTGAAACTGAATAGGACTCATGGCGGTAACCTCTTTGAAGTGTCTATGCAGTGAAGCCACGCTCATTTTTCCAATCTCCGCAAGCTCCTCGATGCGAAACGTTTGATTATAACTACTCACAATCCGTTCAATCACATCTCGGATGCGGTACGTAGCACTTCCTTCAAGTGCAATCTGCTCTAACATGCCTCCATGCTCACCTTCAAGAACTCTGTAGAGAATTTCCTTGATATAGAGAGGGGCCAATATCGAGATATCCTTTGGTTTATCCAGCAATCGGACTAACCGAATTAGGGCATCCAACATCGTTAACTCCGTCGGGCTGACATATATGCCTCGTTTGGCATTTTCCTTCCGCCTACCTCGCAATTCGGTATCGCGTAATACATCCAGCACTTGCTCCGGCGCAAATACAAGATTTAGAGCCAAATAGGGAGCGTCTGAGGAAGCCTCAACCACTTGTGCGGTAACCGGAAGGTCCAAGGAGGCCACAAGATAATCGGCTGGACTATATCTAAAGCGCTCCTCGGCCAGCCATACATCTTTTGCACCTTGAACAATAATGCACAAGGACGGTTTGTAAACAGCATGCTTCGGACCGGTCACTGTTGATCGACGAATAAAAAATAAAGAAGGAATCGCAGTTTCATTTAAACCTTCGTGTTCTGAATATTGCTGAATAACACGGGCAAGATCTTCCTGTTGCTTATATATGGGTTTAGACATAATATCCTCCTTACTCCTTCAACGGAATAGCCCAATTATAAACCATGAAGATCCCATATATAAATGGTCTTGAGAAGATTAGGCAATCTTTTGCGATGAATTGGTTATCGGTCTTAAATTCATTTGGTGCATAATTGGATGACAGAGCCACGGCAACAGCCTTACTTTTTTAGAGAGGAGAATCAGAATGGAAAATCGTTCTCTCGCTATTAACGAAATGCGTTCTGCCTGGAGGTGAGAATTTGTTTACACGGATTAAAAATCTGTTTGAGATAAAAGGATATCGTTTATTCATCATTTGCATTCTGCTGGTCGGAATAGGTATTTCAATTACTCAGCCATATCTGTCCTTGTATGCCACCGAAGTTTTGGGAATGAGCATGGGAACCTTTGGCGTTTTCATGGCAGTAAGTTCATTAGGTGGAGTACTGGTCAACTCGCTTATTGCCAAACGGTCAGATCGCGGCTTGGATCGGAAATGGTTAATTATTTTGGCAATGCTATCGTCGGCGTTGGGATACGCTTCATATTTGGTGTTTGATCAATTTATTATTCTGTTGGTTGTCATAACTTTTTTTAGTGGATTAGGCGCACCTGCGATGCCGCAAATCTACGCCTATGCACAGGAGTCGGCAGTAGCAAGTCAAAACAATGATAAAACGTTCGCGATGTCTATATTACGTTCACTTGTGTCCTTAGGCTTCCTGATTGGACCACTTGTCGGTACAGTTATATTGGGTGTACTTGGATATAAGGGTCTCTTTCTGGGCACGTCCTTTATCTATATTACCATCGCATTTCTTGTTTTCTTTTTTCTACAAAGACGAAAATTAGTCCAGCAAAATAAGGATAAAGTAAAAAGAGCACACACTTCATCGCTGAAAAACAAAAAAATCATGCTGCCGTTTATCGCCTTTATCTTCCTGTTTGGCTGTAAATGCGATGAATACCATCAACACACCGTTGTTTATTGTTCATGAGCTTCAGGGTACACCGATGGAAGTTGGATTGGTCGTTAGTATCTCTGCTTGTTTGGAGATCCCCATTATGCTTGTATTAGGTTCCTTGGGCAAGATGATATCAAACCACACTTTGTTGATCATCGGTTGTTTTGTGGGGCTTTTTTATTACGCCATCTTAAGCCTATCCACCCATTCCTGGCAGCTTATCGCGGCGCAGCTCCTGCAGGCAATATATGTAGCCATTGTGATGGGGAATGGATTAAGCTATTTCACGGATTTGTTGCCTCATTCACCGGGACAGTCCACGACCCTCTATTACAATGGCTCTATTATTGGTCGTCTTGTGGGAAATATGGGCGGCGGTATTCTTGCCCAAATCATCGGATTTCGTCATGTGTACTGGATGTGTATCGCTATCATGGTTTTCTCTGTGTTGATCCTATGGGCGACAAGGGTTCATTCAAAAGCCAAACCAACAGCAGGACACTCCGCGTAGTTCTTATTGCTACATTTCCATGTTCAAAAGAAAGAGGCTGGCAGGTGTTCACTCAGGTGAATCTTGTTTAGGCTTCTTTTCCATCTGCAATGGCCTTCTCGCCCGTTGAATAAACCAATTGGTTACGAACCAGGGAGGGCAGGTATCTTAGATAGAAAAAGCTGACGGCGATCGTGCAGAATGCCAGTGTGTAATGAAGCCAGGTGACCGATAACCAGACTGGAAAGGCGAGAGCGATACCTCCCAGAGCCAGTGAGTGCCCAAGCATCATAATTGGCTCGATTAATGAATTAACTCGGCCCATATTTTGCGGGGGAACAAGCTCTGGCATCCAACTGCCAAGCGCAATGTTAATGGGAGCTAAGGTGATTCCCGCCAACAGGATGAGAACAAGATAGACTTCGATTCGCACGGTTGTTCCAAGTCCTCCGATGAGCAGGCTGGAAATGAACAGCCCCGATATCAAAATCGGAGTTCTTGTGAAGCGCCGGATGAAGTGTGGAGCAATGATACTGCCTATCAGAAAGCCGATCCCCATAAAGACAGTAATGAGCGAAGAATGAACGACGTAATTGTCGGGGCTTAGCTTGTATTTCATGGTGAAGATGGGGAGTACAGAGAAAACACCGTTTACAATACCGAAAAAAAGAAATCCACTAATCAGTACGAGAAGCAATCGATTTTCGGAAATATACCGAAGGCCATGCCAGAAATCCTTAAAAAGAAGTGATAGCCGTAGTTCCCGAATAGAGGTTCTACCGTTGGGGATACGGGCACGTTCGGGGAAATCTCCCCAGGCTAACAGAAGACCGGAAATCAGGAAACTAACACAGTCGATGATAAAGGCACCTTTAATGCCGATAAAATGATAGGCCCCTGCTCCTAAGCTCATGCCAAAGAGCATGAACATCCCCATGATCATTTGATTGAGGCCGGAGGCCTGAACGTATTGGTCCTGATCAATGCTGCCTTGCAGCAATCCCATTTCTGCTGGACCAAAAAATTTGGATATCGAGCTGCGTAAGAAGAGCATCAAAAAGCAGAAGAACAGCATGTCATAATGAACAAATAATAGCAGCAGCAGGGTAAGGCCAGCCCTAATCCAGTCACTGTAGGCGGCAATATGCTTGCGGTCGAATCGGTCAGCGATGACACCAACGATCCAGAACACAGTCAAGGTGGGCAATGAATACATCAGCTCTGCCATCGTAGCGAGTGATGGGCGTTCACTGTACCTGTCTACCAAATAAAAGGCGAATGCCATATTTCCAATCACGGTTCCTAGCTGTGACGCAAAAGCCGCAATGAAAAGCTTACAGAACGTTGGATTACGAAAAAGCGACTTCATTCCTTTTCCCCCTAATCTTACGTTTCTTTGATCGATACTGGATGGAGCAGATTCTTCAAATAAAGCATCAAGGCTTCATACTGCATTCGAGTATTTGCTTTTTCAGGACCAATGGCAATGTAGTGAGTCATAATCCCCTCCTGAAAGGAAGCTGCGAGTATGGATATATCCATAATGTCCATGACAGGTGAGAACTCTTCACGTTCCACACCGATCCGAAGCAGCTCCGCAAATTGTGCAATTCCCTTTTCATATCGTTCAAGAAGCAGCTCGCGGCGTGGCTCATCGCGCCACCCGACCAGAAAGTACTCATAGAACGCAGGCATCAATCCTCCGTGGGGAGAACGATGGAGTTCTTGCAACTGCTGGGAGTAAATCGTAGTCACCATTTCCCATATGGAGGAAGAGGAATCCATTAGCTGATTGACATTCTGTTCATAATCGGCATCCTGATAATCCAGTAATGCTTCGAAAATATCCTCTTTGGTCTGATAATACAAGTAAATCCAGCCCCGACTCATTCCAGTTTCCTGAATGATATCCTTTAACGTCGCTGCACCATAACCCTTTTCGGTAAACACCCGTTTGGCTGCTTCAAGTATTTGCAGATTTCTCCGTTCTTTTTGAGTATCTGTTAGTCTGGGTGACATTTCACCACTTCCTTCCCGTTTCATCAAAATGAACCTCGTGTCATTTTTATAATAATGACATAGGGTTCATTTTGCAAGAGAAAAAAATAATCAACGCAAGAGAAAGCTTTCAAGTGCGTTGATTATTTTTATATTACTCATCCAAATTGAAATTCTTCAACGAATAAGAAGTCATTTGCATGTTTTTGGCGTAATCAATTTGAAAGATACAGGAATATATCACGTTTAATACGTAATCAAAGGCAATTTGTGATGAAAACGTACCGATCTTTGCATGTTTTGTTTCGTCATTCGGCACCTGGATACAGATCGTACTCATCTTGGCCAACTCACTTTGATGATTCGCGGTAATCGTAATAAATGGAATTTTTTCGCGAGAGAAATGTTGGGCTGCCTTTAGGAAAATGGGCGATTTTTCATGATAGGTCAAAAAAATGGCGCAATCCTGTGGGGTAAGATTTATGGTGTGGTAGGCCCATTCAGATAGCTCTGTTGTGATCACGACGTATTTATTGATTTTAATCAATTTATTCTGAAAACTCTTCGCGCGAATCTGAGAATCCCCCAACGCATAGATGAAGATTCGTTTCGCCTGATCGAGTAAATGGGCTGCTTTTGTTAGAGAGGCTTCATCCATAAAAGCAAAGTTTTTCTCAATCGTTTCTTTCATTAGTTCAGCTATATCTTTTGCCACCTGGAGTGAAGATTCACCAAGAGCGAACGGATAATTGGGATCGATATTGGAGATGTTCTGAGCATCCTGCTGAAACTCTCGGGCAAGCTTAATACCGAACTCCTTAAACCCTGAAAGTCCAAGCTTATGAGTTAAGCGATTGATGGCAGAATGTGACGTGTATGTAGCTTTGGCAAGCTCTTGAATATTCAAGTGAAGCATTAGCTCCTTATGAGTCAAAATATAAGAAGCGATGCTTCTTTCATTTGGTGTAAAGTTGTTCATGTCTGTTAATTGGGTCAATATTTTCAACAGGTTCACCCCGGATTCATTGAAATAACGTTGATGTAGAGCGTCCAGTAAACATTTTGTTTAAAAAGAGGGCATCAGAATTACAAAACATTGGTCAAATGTACCGTAATTTCTTCAAAGCTCCTCTGGAGGATTTTCTTCTTCTATAATAAACAAAAAAGAGACTAAGGGGGAATTCATATGTTGACCATCGGTTACATTGGCAATGGCAAAAGTACAAATCGTTATCATCTTCCTTTTTCATTGAATCGGGATCATTTGAAAGTAAAAACGATATACGCCCGTCATCCGGAGAAAACGGAGTGGGAGAAAGTTCCTGGTGTTCTGTATACAGATGATCTTGCAGCTTTAATGAATGACGATGACATTCAGTTAGTAGTGGTATGTACACATACCGAATCCCATTATGAGTATGCAAAGATGGCACTCGATCACGGAAAACATGTACTTGTTGAGAAACCTTTTATGCTGACCGTAGAAGAAGCCGAATCCATTTTCCAATACGCCAAAGAAAAAAATCTCTTGATTCAATGTTATCAGAACCGACGATATGATTCGGATTTTCTGACGACCAAGAAAGTAATTGAATCAGGAAAGCTTGGCGATTTGCTGGAAGTGGAGATGCATTACGATTATTATCGACCGGAGATCCCGAATGTTACCACCCATTTTTCCAAATATAAAAGTTATTTATACGGGCACGGTGTTCATACCATTGATCAGGTATTATCCTATTTCGGGCAACCGGACAAGATACATTACGATGTCCGTCAATTGCTGGGGCCTGGCAGAATGAATGATTATTTCGATCTGGACTTTTATTACGATTCGCTGAAAGTATCAGTCAAATCTAGCTTTTTCCGCTTAAAGCCCCGCCCGAGTTTTGTAGTATACGGCAAAAAGGGAGTATTCGTAAAACAAACTGAGGATCGTCAAGAGGAACATCTGAAGTTATTTTACCTTCCTGAGGGACATCCCGATTTTGGTAAGGATTTGCCTCAGCACTATGGCGTACTGACGTATCTGGATGACGCAGGAATCTACCATGAAGAAAAAGTGATCTCTGAACAAGGCGATTATGCAAGAGTGTATGACGATATCTATGAAGCCATCAACCATGGCAAAGAAAAAGTGATTCAAGACAAAGAAACGATCGCGGTTATGGAAATATTGGAAAAAGGTATGGAGGAGTGTAACTAATATGAAACTCGGAATTGTCGGAGCCGGAATGATTGTAAGGGATCTATTGAGCTTTATTCATGAAATTCCTGCGATTACGTTGGAGGCCATCTGTTCCAGACCTGGTCATCAGGATAAATTGCTAACTCTGCAAAGAGAGTATGGTATTGCACAAATATTTTCGAAATACAGTGATATGATTGCAAATGATGAAGTGGATACGATCTATATCGGACTTCCAAATCATCTTCATTATTCATATGCCAAAGAAGCGTTATTGGGCGGTAAACATGTTATCTGTGAGAAGCCGTTCACTTCCAACCTGCAAGAATTTCTTGAACTAAAAGAGATTGCCCAGCAAAAACAGCTGGTGTTGGTCGAAGCCATCACAAACCAATATTTGAAGAACTATTTGTCCATGAAGGAGCATCTGCCCAAACTGGGTGACATCAAAATCGTGGAGTGTAACTATTCCCAATATTCATCCCGCTATGCGGCTTTTCAGGCTGGAGAGGTGCTGCCGGCATTTAATCCGGAAATGTCTGGTGGAGCCTTGATGGATATTAATTTGTATAATATTCATCTAGTTGTAGGGCTTTTCGGGAGCCCGAAGAAAGTGGAGTACTGGGCCAACATGGAACGCGGAATTGACACATCAGGCATGTTGCTTTTGGACTACGGTGAGTTCAAGTGTGTTTGCATTGGTTCCAAAGACAGCACAGCCCCCAATGCAATGAACATCCAGGGCAATAAAGGGTATATCCATATGACGAGCTCCGCGAATAAATGTGAATCATTCGACCTTGCGCTTCATAAGGAACAACCGGTTCGTGTAGATGTTAAAGATCATCCTCATCGCATGTATGACGAGTTTGTTGAATTCGAGCGTATGATTCGAGAGCAAGATTTGGAGAAAGTCACAGCTATGCTTGAGCATAGCGAGAAGGTGATGGAGGTTATTGAACAAGCCAAACAATCCGCCAATCTTGAATTTGGACCTGATTTATAATTCAATCTGAAATCTTCGAATGATGATATCTTTTTGTGCATTTCTCAAGAAGGCTGTGTTAAAATGCGGTGAATGATGTAAAAATTCATTTCAGTGAACCAATAATAGTCTTCTTGGGGAGTATTTAATGATAACGATTAAAGATGTAGCAAAATTGGCGGGTGTTGCGAGTTCAACTGTCTCTTATGTACTCAACGGCAAAAAACATGTAAGCGAGCATACAAGACAGAAAGTACTTGCAGCTGCAAGTGAGCTTAATTACATCAAGCACGGAGCCGCATCCGAATTAAAGCGAAAAAACACACAAACGATCGGAGTTATCGTTCATGATATGTCCGTTCCCTATTTTTCCGACTTGGTGAGTGCGATCGAATCCAGCGCCATAAGTCAGGGATACGACCTGATCGTATGCAGTTCTTTAGGCGGAGAGCGATCAACAGCCGCACGCTTTATCAGAGAGAGAAGGCTGGATGGCGTGATTGTAATCGCTGAAAATATTGAGGATGAATTGTTGTTGCAGGCTGCCGACACTGGATTTCCTATTGTTGTAATGGACAGGGAGCTTCATAGTAAACATATTGTAAATGTTCTGATGGATGATGAGCAGGGGGGTTATATGGCAACCCGTTTCCTTCTGGATAAAGGTCACCGCGCAATAGCCTACATTAGTGGACCTTTAAGTTCGGATTGTAATCTGATGCGATATCAGGGTTATCTGAGAGCTATGCATGAAGCTGGGGTGGAAGAAAATGAGACTTGGAGACTTGGCGGCCAATTTCTGAAAACAGGTGGCTACAACGCAGCCAAGTTGCTAATGGAGGGAGAGCTTCCAACGGCAGTCTTTTTTGC
>Ga0153960_1000060_pt1 | contig 37930 bp, 30 predicted proteins | sample TSFL044MetaG_FD_102274 | JGI IMG/M metagenome (GOLD analysis project Ga0153960, IMG submission 102274) | Attine ant fungus gardens microbial communities from Florida, USA - TSFL044 MetaG | ecosystem: Host-associated > Fungi > Mycelium > Unclassified | place: USA: Florida, Withalacochee...
GAGACCAATCATATCCGGACCCCAGGAAAGGGCTTCCGCCACTTCTTCCGGTCCAATATAAGCGCCTGTTGTCTCCAGTCCAGGATGAGTGGAAGGAACACAGGAAGCCACCTGCATATAAGCAGCCATTGGCGTCGTCCGAGCTTCATCCAGCATCAACCGCAGACCTTTGAGTCCAAGCACATTGGAGATTTCATGAGGATCAAAGAACCCTCCCGTTGTACCGGAAGGCAGAACGGCTCTCGCAAACTCGGTTACTTTCATTTGTGTACTTTCAATGTGACAGTGCCCATCCAGCAATCCGGGAGCGATGTATTTGCCTTCTGCCTCAATAATACGTGTATGCTCTCCGATCGTATGGCTTACATCTTTGCCAACATATGCAATCCGGGCGCCCTGTACCGCTACAGACATGCCCGGCAAAATTTCACCCGAAACCACATTAACCAGCGTTCCGCCCCGAATGACCAAGGTCGCAGGCAAGTCTCCCCGTGCTGTTGCCACCAGATCCGGTACGCAATCCGCCATTAATGGGCGTTCAAAAGATGGTGTGTTCATGTTACTGCCTCCTTCATTAAATAAACGATCCAAAAAAAATAGATTGTTACGATTATATGAGTCTCGCCGTCATGTGTAAAGAAAATTCACACCTATTGTGCATGAACACAAAGGATGGATCATTTTTTATCCATAAAACCTAATCCTTCTAATCTCATGTCAGAAGAGCTGAAATTATCTATGTCCAGTGATGTCCAGTGATGTCCAGTGATCTCCTCCATACTTCTCACACCAAAGACCAACCTCATGGAGCTTCTTATTCCCCACATCGTATCCCGCAATACACAGAAAGACTCCCGTCCCTTCGAACGGAAGCCTTCATCATGAACATGAAAGACGAAGTCAATCGGCTTGAGCCGCAGATACCTTGCCCATATCATATAATTCCTCGGACTGGGACGTAATGAATGGGCTCGGTTTCCCCATGCAATAGACATGCAGTAAATGCATCGCACGGGTACATGCCGTATAGAACAGCTTACGTTCATGTTCCTGCGCATATTGCGATGCAGATCCGTCATAGATCAGAACCGCATCAAACTCCACACCTTTGGCCAGATACGCCGGGATGACATGCACACCCCGTTCAAAGGCGAGTGTTGTTTTCTTGATCAGCTTCGGTGCCGCAGGCAATACGTTGCTTAATGTTTCGTGTACGTCCTTGCTCTCTTCCGCGGTTTTGCAGATGACCGCAACCGATTCATACCCTTCCTGAATCAGGTGCTTGAGATCGGCTGTTATAACATCCAGATGCTCCTGTTCATTGGAGGGAACAATCACTTTTGGCTTCTCCCCGCCCCGGTTAAATGGAATAATCTCTTCTCCACCGGGAACCATGCCGCGTGTGAACTCCACGATCTCCTGTGTTGAACGATAACTTCTCGTCAGCTCAATCACTTCCGTATTTTCCGGTCCATACAGGTTGGTCAGTGGCCCCGTACCACTCAATACCGAAGAGTGTGCATAGATGGCTTGATTAAAATCTCCAAGTGCGGTGATTTTCGATCTCGGGAACAATCTTTTCATAAAAGCAAGCTGGAAGGCAGAGTAATCCTGTGCCTCATCAATGATCACATGGCGGATATTGGAGTTAATATGGAAACCGAGCAGCAACTCACGCAAATACAAATAAGGAGTGATATCCTCATAAGCCAGTTCCTGTACTTTCAGTCTGCGAAGTGTCATCTCACTAATCTCTTCCCAGTGTGAAGGCAGCGCTTCCTCTCCCAAGAGACGAACCATCTGGGCCCGGTCGCTGAACAAGTGAGCGTACAGCTGACGGACATCGACAAAACGCAATGATTTGATCCATTTGCGCAAAGGCTTGAGCCGATCACTGACCACCATCCGGGCAAGGATCTCCCGTTCCTGCTGGAAATCATCGAACGTGTCCGACTTCCCTTTTTGCTTACGCTTTAGACGCTGGTAAGCCCGCTGCAGATCCTCCGGCTCCATCAGATCCAGTTGCTGATCCACCCAAGGTGCTTCCAATTCGCCTTTACCAAAGGCCGATAACTCTTTCAGCATCCAGTCCCGCAAAATTTCCAATCGATTCACCAGCTTGACAGATGGCTCGAAGCTATAGAATTTCTCCGCCATGGCCTCAGCTGTAACCACAGCCCGTCCCTGGAACCGAACCGGCTTGAACTTCATGCCTTCCGACATCATGCTGTCCTTATAACGTGTTATCACCTTCAGGAAAGATTCGGATGACTTGAATCGAATGCCGGACATACGCGCATCGTACTGAGGATCTTCTGTTCCGGTCAGTACGTATTCAAGCTGAATGAACGGGTCTTCCAGCTGATATTCACGGCCCAGACGGCGTTCCAGATACTCCTGGAAGGTCGTTTGCAGCATATTTTCCTCCCCGAGCTCAGGCAGTACGGTGGAAACATAACTGTTGAACATCGGGTTTGGCGAAAAAAGGACCATCTGATCCGCTTGCAGATGCTCGCGGTATTTATAGAGAAGATACGCCACACGTTGAAGTGCAGCGGAAGTTTTACCACTGCCAGCAGCTCCCTGCACGATCAGCATGCGAGTCCGGTCATTACGGATAATCCGGTTCTGCTCCTTCTGGATCGTCGCTACGATGCTTTTCATCTGTGCATCCGAGGTTCGGCTAAGAACGGCTTGTAACAGTTCATCCCCAATCGTAACCCCGGTGTCGAACATAAAGCGGATACGCCCATCCCGAATGACAAACTGCCGCTTCATCTCAATATCGCCACTGATCTCACCGCTCGGTGTATGATACGTGACGGGACCTGGCGCACCATCGTAATACAGGTTCGATATGGGTGCACGCCAATCATAGACAAGGAAGGATTCCTCCTTCTCATCCAGCAATGATGCGATCCCCAGATAAATTCGCTCTGCATTTGGATAGCCATTTTCCTTAAAATCAATGCGTCCAAAATACGGTGAATGATGCAGCCGTTTCATTTTGTCCAGCGCTGCTGCCGTATTCAGGTGACTGCGCTCCCGATCTGATAGAACCTGCGATTGCTGCCGCATGCTGGTGGAGGTCTCACCCACGTCATCTGCTTCGCTGAAGTTCATGGTAACTTCGTCCCAGAAGTCTTTTCGCATCCCCACTACTTCGTCCCTGAAGGAACCTACCTCTTTTTCGAGGATGTCGATTTTCCGATCAATCTGTTCTGTTACAACGTTGACCCGCTGTTGCTCCTCGCTCCATTGTTGGTCTGTACTCATATGTTAATACGCCCCTCTTTCCCCGGATTGTGTCCTCAAAAGCCCATTTGACAAGCCCGAAAAGGCTATGGTATAATTAATTAGAAAGTAAACATTTTTATTTTATGTTAATTAGTTCTAATTTTCTGAAAACCATTTTTTATTGTACCAGTGACAACGTCCCGATGCAAGCGGAGGCGTTTTTTGTTGTTTTCATTCTATTATTACCCTCGGATGGGATGAATATAGAACTCCCCGCATTCTATTGTCGTAATTCTTCAATGGTCTCTCTCCAGCGTGTAATGACCCCAGATTCATCTTTTAATTGAAAAGTTATTCCTGAAGTAATCTCCGCATAGGGTGCATGATCTACTCGAACGTTTAACGCCTGAGCCTCGAAACGATCTCTCGGATGAACAGCTTCCATGAGTTGTGGCAGTGACGTGACATCCAGACGAATAGATAACAAACTTTGCTGATGAACAGCAATCAAGGTAGCCTTGCCTGTTCGGCTCATATTCATACTTGTCTGTGTTCCCGGCCATAAAGCCAGTCTCAGCAGGTTTGGCGCAATAGCAATGACTTCCCCCATACTGATCATCGCCTGATGTGCCCAGCCGTCTTCGGACACCGTCAGCAATTGCATCGCTTCGTGCTGCTTCTGCTCCAGATCCTGTCCATTGAACCACTCCATCCATTCAGGGCTAAGCTGTGTAAAATTCATACGTATCTACCTCGGTTCGATTAAGTTGGTTGCGCAAGGTTTGCGCTATGTATGCAAAACAACCCGGACACGCTGTCCGGGCTGGTTGTGGTTCCATTGTATATGATGAAACCACATCACCGCAAACCGTACTACCATGTTTACGGCCATTTAAGCCAATTCAGAATTTTATCCTGTGACTCCTTGTCTTCGCTTGCACTATGCACATGTTCGGCAAGCCGGTTCAATCGTTCCAGCTGATAGCCATAATCATAGATCGCAGCGGCTACGATAGACAGTCTCAGCATCCCTTCCTGATCGATATCAAACTGGGAAATGGCCTGCTCCATGAAACGATCATTATCCAAAATAAACTGTGCCGCCTCTTCCCCGTTCGGTTTCAGCTTATCCTCGAATTTGAGCAGCGCATGTTCATGGAATTTGATGACAAGCTCCAGATGTGTATCAAAGAACTGATCCATTTCGGGTGTTCGCTGCGCCTGAAAATAATGGCGTTCTACCGAATCCAGCACATCGAATCCTTTTTGCAGACTCAGCAGCATCTGTTTGTATACAACCATCTGCCGGGTCTCGCTGAATTTGGAACGTTTCATCTTCTTCTGTTCTTCTTCAAACAAATTATATTTATCTGACAACGATTTGATGGAACCGCCCAGATTGTTTTTCTCATCCCGGAACACCACTTCCTTGATCTCATCCGAGATGGATGTCCGCAGCAGCAGTGACATACCACTGAACACACTCTGAATCTGCTTCACGAACTGAATCTTCGGCTTGGGTGGAAATACCGTAATATTAATAAGAAAAGCAGATACAATGCCGACAAGTGTCAGCAGGAAACGGTTCAATGCAAAATGCCAGTCACCCGACGCTTCCATAATCGATACAACGGTTACCAGCGTCAGGCCAACCGTTTCGCCCATATTCAATTTAAGACAAATCATAATAACCAGCACAATAATTAACCCGACGGCGATGGGCTCATTGGACAGCACCATGCCTCCCAGCAGGGCCACAATTGCCCCAAGTGTGGTGGTCTGCAGCTGATCCAGGAAATACTTCCATGAACGATAAATGGATGGCTGCATCGCAAAGATGGCCGCGATCGCGGCGGGAACGGGAGATTGCGGATTCAGGAACATGCTGCTAAGGTACAGGGCCAGCGTGACCGCAATCCCTGTCTTAAGTACACGTGCACCAAATGACATGGTGACCCCTCCTCTTTTTCAAAACTGATTTCATTCGTTGGATGATCATTATCATTATTACCCCATATTTCTTTTTTTGCCCGAATCAATTCAGGAGAACGATTTATTGTATCATGGAAGCCTTTGGGTTACCATGCCCTGTATCCTGTTGATGAGTTAGATTCCCTGTTACTTCTATGTATACACAACAATACCCCACACTCCACTCTCGGAAGTAGGGGTATTGTAGGTTTAACTCAAACGGAGAAAGTTATGAGAACCTTCCTTCCCATTCACGCTTAAATTGCTCCACGAACTGCACCATAAAGTCATGACGCTGCTCTGCCAGTTCCTTGCCATAGGACGTGTTCATCAGATCTTTTAGCTTAAACAGCTTTTCGTAAAAGTGATTGATCGTTGTACTGCGTCCACTCCGATACTCCTCCCGCGTCATCTGCTCTCGTGGCGGAAGGGCGGGGTCATACATCTCACGGCCTCTCGCACCGGCAAAAGCAAACGTACGCGCAATACCAATCGCTCCCAGTGCATCCAGGCGATCCGCATCCTGCACCACTTGGGCTTCCAGGGATGAGACGGCAGGTCGCTGTCCTCCTGCATAGGAAATGGAACTAATGATGTGTACTACAGCTTCCCGCGTGCCCGCTTCAAGCGGCTGGGTATCCAGCCAAGCATTCAGCTTCGCCATCCCCACTTCCAGACTTTCGTTCAGCTTCTCATCCGGCACATCATGCAATAATGCAGCCAGTTCACAGATGAAAGGATCGGCTCCCATACGGTGTGCGAGCTCAACAGCAAGTGCGGTCACCCGTTCGATATGAGGCCAGTCATGACCATCCGTATGCGCTGCAGCGTCACCCTGAACAAAAGCACGAGCCGCCCGAAGAATAGCCTCTCCTGTTAACGTTCCATCAACATGATCTTCATGCCCTAATTGTTGCGCACTTTGATTCAGATGTTGAAAGGATTTCTCTTGCATCTTACACGTCCCCGCCTTCGCGAGTTTGTTCGCGCGGTATACGTCTTGCCACACCGGTCTTGACCGCTGCTTCAATCACGCGACTGCGCATCGATTTGACGATTTTATCGTTAAACACACTCGGAATAATATAATAACGGGTGCGCTCTTCATCCGAAATGGCTGAAGCAATCGCCTGAGCTGCTGCGAGCTTCATCTCTTCATTAATCTCACTCGCGCGGCAATCCAGAACGGCTCTGAACATACCTGGGAAACACAATACGTTATTGATCTGATTCGGATAATCCGAACGGCCTGTCGCCATGACAGCCACGATGTCTTCCACCACAGACGGCATAATCTCTGGTACCGGATTCGCCATGGCGAAGACAATCGGGTCGGCGGCCATGGTTTGCACATCTTCCCGGGTTAACAGATTACCGCGTGACAAACCGATGAAGACATCTGCTCCGCGAATCACGTCACGAAGCGAACCTGTCTCCAGCTCCGGGTTAGTACGAGCTGCATAGTCGCTCCATACTTCATTTTCGTAGGTATTCGTCCGTACCAGTGCACCATCACGATCGACCCCGACAACCCGACTCGCTCCCGCGGACAGCAGAATATTACTGCATGCCACACCTGCTGCACCGATACCACAGACGACAATTTTCACATCCGTAATGGACTTGCCAACCAGCTTGAGCGCATTGATCAGACCTGCATACAAAACAACTGCCGTACCATGCTGGTCATCATGAAACACCGGAATGTCCAGTTCCTCATTCAGGCGACGCTCAATTTCGAAGCAACGAGGTGAAGAAATGTCCTCCAGATTAATCCCGCCAAATGCTGGTGAGATCGCTTTCACAGTTCGAATGATTTCCTCGGTATCCTGTGTATCCAGGCAGATTGGAAAAGCGTCCACCCCTGCAAACTGTTTAAACAACATCGCCTTACCTTCCATCACCGGCATCGCGGCACGTGGTCCGATGTTGCCGAGTCCAAGCACGGCACTGCCATCCGACACCACAGCAACGGTATTCCGCTTGATGGTCAGCGAAAATGCCTTTCCAGGCTCTTCTGAAATGGCCGTGCATACCCGGGCCACATCCGGTGTATATACGCGCGACAGATCTTCCCGGTTATGAATCGGAGTCTTCGGTGTAACCTCAATCTTGCCGCCCAAGTGCAGCAGGAACGTCCGGTCCGATACGTTTATGATGGATGCCCCTTTGAGCTGACGCACCCCTTCTATAATTTTGCTGTTATCTTGTGCATCCGTTACAGCGACAGTTAAGTCGCGCACACTTACATCCTGATTGGTCGAAATGACGTCGATGGCGATAATGTCCCCGCCAGCTTCCGAGATGGCCGAGGCCACTTCGCCAAACTTGATATCTTTTGTTGTCATTTCCAGCCGAATAATAAAGCTGTTGCCGTCTAAATTCCTTTGATTCATTCCAATTCCTCCCAGACTGAAAGTCATGAGTTGCAATGTTACCTGTTTGTCTTCGCTGCGCGGACACGTTTATCCTTTATCTTGCCCAGAAAAAGTAGACTACGTGATCTTAATACGACAAATAGGACCACCCTCTCCGTCTGATCGAGACGTTAAGGGTGACCCTTCTGCATGCTATATAAGTTGAACTAAAGCATATTTACACTTGCCACTCCGATGACAGGACAGCCTTCCGATCGCTGTTATCCCCACATTTTCCAGCCAAATGAGTAACAAATATATTATTTACGCTCAGCCGCTCTGCGCAGTACCCGGATATCATATGGCTGCAAATCCAGGCTGCCCTCTACAGCATCACCACTGAGCAGATCACGATAGGACTGGTTGTCCAGTTGTACTTGTTTCGGCTCCGGTGAGTAGTTCTGCACAAATACATAATCGGCTGTGCCATCTGTACGGATGTGTGCCGTAACTCCAGCAGGAAGCTGAGTTTCAAGAGCACGCTCAATACCCAGATCAGCGATTAGACTGCCATAGAAATCATCATAGAACGGTGCCTTCAAACGTGTAGCCAAATAATAAGCTTTACCTGAACCAAGTCGATTAACGGTCAAGGCAGGCCGTCCGGCATAGAAGTCGGAGCGATATGTCGCCAGCGCTTCTGCACCTTCCAGATGAATCAGGTCACATAATTCGAAAGCATCATATTCGGCACTCAGTTGAAGCTCGTTGTCCTTGACAGGCACAACCCCATTCAGATCACGGTCATGCAAGCCATCGATTTCTTCTGACCAGATCCCCAGCGTCTTGCGAAGCGGTCCGGGGAATCCTCCGAGGAAGCACAGATCATTCTCATTTACGATACCTGACCAATACGTAGCCACAAATGTACCGCCATTTTCCACAAATCGCTCAATACGCTCGCCAACGCCTTCACGTATCAGATAGAGCATAGGTGCGATGAGCAGTTTGTACTTGGAGAGATCAGCATCCATGTCGATGACATCCACAGGCACACCTTTTTTCCAAAAGGCATCATAATGCCATTCCACCGTCTGCTCGTATTTCACTCCGATGTTACGCGGGCCTTGGGAATCCTTTACTGCCCACCGGTTTTCCCAGTCGAAGATGATGGCAACTTCTGCCGGAACGGACGTCCCAACCACCTCCTGCATTCCTTCCAGTGCCGTTCCTACGTCAGTAACATCCTTAAACACACGAGTATGTTCATGCCCAACATGGTCCACAACCGCTCCATGAAGTTTTTCACTGGAACCCCGACTCTTCCTCCACTGGAAGTACTGTACACTGTCCGAGCCGTGCGCTACAGCTTGCAAAGATGCCAGCAAATGCATGCCCGGACGTTTCAATTTGCTGGTCTCTTGCCAGTTGGTTGAGCTTGGTGTGCTCTCCATCAATAGAAACGGCTGCCCACCCTTGATGGAACGAACAATATCATGCATCATGGCAATTCGGGATGCCAGCGTATCTTCTTCATCCGCATCATGCCATGTCGGATAACTGTCCCAGGACAGGAAATCCAGAATGTCGGCGAACTTCCAGTAGTTCAATCCTTCATAAAATTCCATCAGGTTGGTCGTTACCGGCAGATCGGGATTTTTGGCCTTTAGTGGTTTCGTTTCGTGCACGATAAAATCAGCAGTCTGATCGGTGACAAACCTGCGCCAGTCGAGATTCATCGCATGGACCTGTGTCTCTCCGTGCGGAGCAGGAGACTCCACTTGACTCCAGTCCGTCACGGTATGGCTCCAGAATGTCGTCCACCAGGAATGATTTAACTCATCCAGTGTGCCATATTTGTTTTTCACCCAGCCGCGAAAAGCGTCCTGGCAATAATCACAGTGGCAATCCCCGCCGAATTCATTGGAAATGTGCCAGCCAATGACTGCGGGATGATCCGAGTAACGATCTGCAAGCTTTGTATTGATTGCAGTCACTTTCTCTCGATATACCGGAGATGTATAACAATGGTTGTGACGGAAGCCGTGCAGGTTACGAACCCGGTTGGCCCCTACACGCAGCACTTCGGGATACTTTGCTGACATCCAGGCAGGTCTTGCTCCGCTTGGTGTAGCCAAAAATGCATAAATTCCATTCGCTGCAAACGTATCCAAAACATGATCCAGCCAGTTAAACGTGTACACGCCTTCCTCCGGTTCAAGGGATACCCATGAGAAGATGCCAATGGACATCACATTACATTTGGCCAGCTTCATCAGGCGAATATCTTCTTCAAGGACTTCAGGATAGCGGAGCCATTGCTCCGGGTTATAGTCTGCACCATGTAACATATGAGGTGCTTTGGAACTTACCGGTGGATATTTGTATGTCATGATGACAACTCCTTATTCATTTCATTTTGAATCATCTATTTGATCAAAGCAGCACTCAGCTGCTCATCCAATGCAGCGTCATTTTCCACTCCAGCCTTCAGTGCTGAAAACGATTGCAACTTCTGACCCTTGAAGTCAAACATCGTCAGGTTGCCCCAGTTATTCGGATGTCCAACAGACCACTCTTCCTTGCTAGGAATCCAGGCAGGCTCCCAGTAATAGAACCCCGCTCCGAGACCGCCCGGAACTTCACGAATAATCTGCAGCAGATCCTTCAGATAACGTGTCTGTCCTTCCACACTTGCCGGATACCCGGGCAGCAACAGTTCTTCCTGATTCAGAATCCACTCGTGGCCTTCAGGCTGCTCCAATGTCCAAGGATAAGCGGTTTCAACCACATTGATTGGTTTGCCGTAGCGTTTAGCCAGATCATGCAGATTATCCCGCAGTGCATCCAATGTTCCATGCCACCAAGGGTAATACGAGAGCCCAATGACATCGAACTCCACACCAAGCGCTTCAAAGCGATCATAGAACTTGCGGCTCTCCACATTATCACCACCGCGGTCTATATGGATCATGATCTTGATGTCAGGATCGATGGATTTAACCGCAGCGATGCCATACTTCACAAGTCCGGCAAAACGCTCCCACTGTTCGTCAGTATCATGCTCTTCCCCACCAACACGCCCTTCATCCCATAACATGCCAGGTGTAATCTCATTTCCCACCTGCACCATGTCCGGTAATGCATCATGCTCTTTGAGTGTTCTCAGTACATCTGCCGTATAGGTACATACCTCGCGTTGCAGTTCCTCATAAGACAGCTTCTCCCACGCCTTCGGCTTCCATTGATTGGCTGGATCGGCCCAACGATCGGAATAATGAAAATCCAGCAAAAATTGCAAGCCTTGTTCCTTGATCCGTTTGGCTACCGCTACTGTCCGTTCCAGATTACAGAATCCACCTACAGGATCATTCCAGATTCGTAATCGGATTGCATTGACATCACCCATCTTGAGAAGGGTCAGCAAGTCCGTCTGCTGCCCATGTTCATCACGATAGCTCCCACCATGCTGCTCAATTTCATCCATAAATGACACATCCATTCCAAGAATGAATGCCTCTTCCTTTAAATTGCTCACTTTATCAACCTCCGTTTAATTTAGATGCAGGCTCAGCCTTTAACCGAACCCAAGGTCATACCTTTGACAAAGAAGCGCTGCAGGAATGGATACACAATGAGGATTGGCGCACTTCCGATAAAAATCTGTGCCGCTCTTACTGTGGTTTGAGAAATGGTTTCCATCTCTTTTGGGTTCATGGCCATCGTACTCATATCACGTTTGATAATTACGGTCTGCATGAAAGTAGCCAGCGGATAATCCTTGGCATTGTTCATGTAGAGCAATCCGTCAAACCATGAGTTCCAGTGAAACACCATGCTGAACAGTGCAATGGTTGCGATCGACGGCATGGAAATCGGCAGGAAAATACTGAACAACGTTCTGAAGTGATTGGCTCCATCCATCAGCGCTGCTTCCTCAAGCTCTTTCGGAATACCCCGGAAGAAGTTTAGCATCAAAATGACGAGGAAGGTGTTAACAGCTCCCGGAAGCACCAGCACCCAGAAGGAATCCATCAAGCCGATTTTCTGGATGACCATATAGAAGGGAACAAGTCCCCCATTGAAGATCATACTAAAAACAAAAATCCATGAATAGACGGTTCTTCCTTTAAATTCATTATTTTCTTTCGACAACGGGTACGCCGCCAAAAAGGTAATCAGTAACGTAATTCCCGTACCAATGACTGTCCGCAACAAGGAAATCCAGAGAGAGTTTAAGAAAATCGGATTATTCATCGTTTTTTTGTATGCTTCAAGTGAGAATCCTACCGGCCAGAGGCTGACGAGGTTGGCATCTGCGGCAGCCTTGTTACTGAAGGATACAGCCAGAACATGAATCATCGGTACAATACACATAATGGCAACCAAAATGAGAAAACAAATATTGATGACGTTGAACACGCGATAAGGCGTTGATTTATGATACATCGTGGTCCCTTCTTTCTCCGTTCATTCGATTAGAATATGCGATATCCGGCGTATTTTTTGGCTAAGCTGTATGATACAAGGATCAAGACCATGCTGATGACCGATTTAAATAATCCAATGGCGGTCGCGAAGCCCATCTCTCCATTTTCCAGCGCCGAGCGATAAACGAATGTATCAATAATGTCGCCCGTTTGATATACAAGCGGGTTGTACAGATTGAAAATCTGGTCGAACCCGGCGTTAAGCACGTTACCCAGTGCCAGTGTGCCAACCACCATCAGCATCGGTACAAGAGACGGGATGGTAATATGCAGCGTCTGCTTCCAACGACCCGCTCCGTCAATCTCTGCTGCTTCATACAACGCCGGGTTAATGCCGGCAAGAGCAGCCAGGAAGACAATCATGTTATAGCCGAATTCCTTCCACACATCCGTTAGAATGATCGTCGGTCGGAACCAGCTGTTATCTCCAAGGAAGAAATATGGCCCAAGTCCGAATGTCCCGAGTACCCGGTTCACCAGTCCTCCGGTGGATAACAGATCAATCAGAATTCCACCCAGGATGACCCAAGACAAGAAGTGAGGCAGATACACCAAGGTTTGGATCGTTCGCTGGATCGCCATCTTGCGAACCTCATTGAGCAGAATCGCGAACACAAACGGGACAAACAAGTTAAAGATGAGTTTAAGCACAGCAATGATCAGTGTATTCCAAATGACTTGCAGGCTGTCCTCGCGTTCAAACAAATATCTAAAATTATCAAGCCCGACCCACTCCGAGCCGCTGATGCCGAGCCATGGTTTGTAGTTCTGAAATGCCATAACAATTCCGCCCATAGGCACATAACTGAATATAATCAGAAAGATGATGGCTGGCAGCAGCATTACGTGAAATGGCCAAGTTCGTTTTAAAGTTCTCATGATTGCTCCCCCTGTAATTCTTCCTACTCAAGTGCTCCCTGAGTGGCTTATACTGCGATTATATCAACCGTTTGCATAGGTCAAACAGCACATAAAAGCAATATAAATGGCACAAAAGCAACCAGTTTGGACTCGCTGTTATTCCAGTCATTCATCCAGTGCTGACCCGCACCTCCCCAATGAAAATCAAGCTCTCATAACGACAAAAAAGCGCGCAGACTTGGTTCGTCTACACGCTCTTGTATCCTTATTTTTTCACACTGTCATACCATTCGTTGACTTCTTGTGTGATTTGGTCACCACCACCCGATTTCCACGTTTGTACAAATGTATCGAACGCATCTACCGGATTTTTTCCATAAATAATTTCATTGAATGCTTGGTTCTCAATTTTGTTCAGGTAGTCAAGCTTGGATTTCATCGTCGTTGTTGTAGGACCTGTAAACATGTTTTTGTAGGAGATTTCTTCCTGACTGAGCAATACTTTTGCTGCCGCAGGGGTCTCTGGCCCATAGTTCACCGCTACATCTTTCTCCAGCTTTGTTTCTGGTTCCTTGCCATCAGCCAGATTCATCAGGGCTTTCATCTGTGCATCCGGAATACGAGCACCGTCACGAACGAGCAAATAACGTACAACGTTCACATATCCGCCTTCGATTTGGTCAATCGGCATTTGTTTTCCATTGGCATCCAATTGATAGTCATACTTTTCAAACAGACCGTTATCATACGGGCTACCCGGTGCCGGGTCTGCATAATTGTCGAACAGGTAGTTCTCATACGTGAAGAACGCTTCAGGGTGCTCCATGTCTTTCTTGATCAGAATGACGCCGTTAACAAACTGTGTACCATGACGCATGGCTTTGCCTTCTGGGCCAGTCGGGATTTCAATCGGCTTCCAAACCGCACTTGGCACATTTTTCACTGTATCCAGAAGCGGCCATCCGCTCATCCAGTATGGACCTGGGATAATACCGGCTGTACCTGCGACTGCTGGCTCTGCTGTTTTGTTTTCATCCCATAATGCTGCTTCTTGCGGGATATAGCCTTTTTTGAGCCATTCGCTTAATTTGGCCAGGCCTTGTTTCATGCCAGGATTGATGGAACCATACTCCAGCTTCCCGTCTTCAGCTACATTCCATTGGAACGGCAGTGTTCCGTATGCACCGAAGATCCAGGATGGATCTCCCATCCATGTGTTCATGGATGTTTTGAAACCGATGCTCAGTGGAGTAACCTTGTCCGGAGCTAATCCATCCGGATTTTGATTTTTGAAGGCATCCATGACTTTTTCCAGTTCATCGATCGTTTTTGGCGCCTCCAGATTCAGCTTGTCCAGCCAGTCCTGGCGAATCCACAGCAGGTAATCATTGTTGTACGCATAGTCCAGTACGGGAATACCCATTCTTTTGCCATCACGGCTATACTGGTTCCATACATTGGGATCCTGCTCCATCGCCTTTTTCCATGTGTCGGAAGCATATTTGTCGAACAGTGGACCCGCTTCCTGATACATGCCGGAATCAATCAGATCCTGTGCAAGCAGGTTGTCCCCTACCGTTACCACATCAGGCATCTCCTGACCGGAAGACATCGCAAGACGAAGTTTGGTCGCGAATGCGTTGTTTGTATCTGTCACAGACCACAAGGATTTGATTTCAATTCCAAATTTGTCTTTGGCCCACTTGGTTGCCACGTTATTTTCCATCGATTCGCCATTTTTAAATTTCAGCTCAGGGTCGATTCCCCATGCTGTTGTAATCGTTACTGCCGGATCATATTTTTCTTTGTATTCGTTTTCAACGGCTGACGTGCTCGAACCCGCGTTCTCACCGCCACTGTTGCCTCCTCCACATGCAGATAGGATGACAGCGAGACAGGTTGTCGTAGCGAGGAGCGGTAGCCATCTCTTTTTTGTAGATTTCGCTCTCATTTGTTGTTCCCCCTTAATCATTTTGGTTACCCTTTCATTATAGGCCTGCCGGGTCTTTCAGCCTATGTCACGAAAACAAGATTTCTGCACCTTTGGCAACCTATATATTGGAATGATGTTGAAATTATGCCTGATCCCGATATTCATTTGGTGTCATCCCGTAATGCTTTTTGAACATTTTGCTAAAATATTGCGGATTCTGGTACCCCAGCTCACTGGTAATCTCGTATATCTTTTTGTTGGTGTTTTTGAGCAAATACAATGCACGCTCCATCCGCATGCGAATCATGTAATCACCCAGCCCCTCACCTGTCTCAGCTTTGTAGATCTTGGACAAATAAACGGGGTGCAAATACACCTTGTCTGCGATCATCTTCACGGACAGTTCCTGTCCTGCGTCTCTCGTTACCATCTCCTGAACCTGCTTGATGACGTGTCTGCGACTCTGTACGCCTTCCTGATCCGACAGCTCCTCCTGCAACTTGGCAAGCATCTCAGTCGCCCAGCGGCGAAGCTTGTCAGGTGATTGAATCAACTGATGCGCGAGCAGCAGGTCAAATCCCGCATGATCAATCTCATGTACCAGATGCCCCTGCTTGTGCGCGATATACATAAAAGCATTCGTTACAGATAAATACATCTCATATACATGCTCTCTGGAGAGACATACACGTTCCGCTGCATCAAAGACGGCATTCAGTTTACGTGCCGCTGCCTCCCATTGTTTGGTTTCAAGCAGTTGAGGCAGTACGGGTGGCTTATAGAGCTCTTCAAGCGCTTGTGCCGCATCGTTCTCCGGCCGTTTGGACAGCTCTTTATCCATGTAAATGATCGTATTTTCCTCTGGACCCGATAGCACGAGCGATCCCAAACCTTTACGATAAGCGGTCGTCAGATCGGCAAATTGAAAAGGTGCTGTGACCACCATGGACAGATCGCCTTGCAGATATCGAATAACATGCTCGCGGAAAGTGCCTGCTGGCTGCTTCAGCTCTTCCACATGTGTCTGAGCAGGCTCCGTCCAGTCCTGACTCTGTATAATCATGACCAGACTCTCATGGGGACCTCGTCCAAACCACACGTTGAATTGAGGACCAAACACCTCTTCTGCGATATTACCAACCGCAAACTCCATCAAATCCAGTGATTGCTGATCCATTCCCGCGAACCGGCCTGTAAGGCGAATCAGCATCATAACTGCCGGTTGATCAGGCTGGAGTACAATCTCGTACTTCTCAAGCTGTTCACCCAGTGCCCGAGCTGTAATCTCACGGCCCAGCAACAGATCATGTAACAGATTCTCCCGCAAAATTTTATAATCTGACTTCCGGCTGTATAACAACCGATGGTATTTATCAAATTCATCCCAATCATCCCGAAGGGACGTGATGGCGGCGGAGACCGAAGCCATGAACTCCTCATCGTTCACCGGTTTGAGAATATAATCGGCAGCCTGCAGCTGAATAGCTTTCTTGGCATATTGAAAATCACTGTGTCCGGTCAGCAGAATACAACGAATATGCGCCCATCGACTGCTTACCTCCTCAATCAGCTCCAGTCCGGACATGCCCGGCATTCGAATATCGGTCACCACGAGGTCCACTGCGTTCTCTTCCAAGATCTGCAGCGCCTCCTTCCCAGATGCCGCACGCAAAACCGTCGTAACTCCGAGCTCTCCCCAGGGAATGGTTAATTCCAGACTTTCAGTGACATACGTTTCATCATCCACCAGTACAATATCAATCAAGACAGTCACTCCCTATCTGCTTCGTTATGCAATGTAATCTTTCTTTTGTTATCATGCTGTGATCATATGGCGTTTCTATTGCTATCTTTCTATTCAAGAAAATGTTCTTCGTCAGCAGGCCAGGACAAGGTAACACGCAGCCCACCGAGCGGTGATTCCGTAATGCTAATTCCCGCCTGATCCCCATACCTGAGCTGAAGACGCTGATTAACGTTCCACAACCCACAACCCATCTCTTGATCCATACCTCCTGTAAGTTTGTGAAGCAGCATCTGCCGGGCCAGCTCATCCATACCGTGCCCGTCGTCATCTACGGTAAGAATCATCATGCCATCTTTCTGTTCTCCCGACACCCGTATTTCCCCAGCTTCAGCATCAGCTTCAATCCCATGTATAACCGCATTCTCTACCAGTGGTTGTACGATGAGCGGAGGCACCTCCTGCCTCAGAATGTCCTCCGATAAGTCAATTTTGAAACGTATTCGGTCCATACGCATCTGCTGAATCTCCAGATAACAGGTGACGAATTCAATTTCCTCTGTGAGCGGCACCACATCACGTTCCTGCCTTGTCGTATACCGATAGTACCGGGACAGATTATGCGACATGGCAACGACAGCATCGACACGCTTCAACTTTGCCATGCTCGTAATGAACGAGAAACAATTATAGAAAAAGTGTGGATTAATCTGCGATTGCAGCTGTTTCAGCCGGGCTTCGCGCACATGAATCTGTTCCAGATACACGTGTTCAAACAACTGCTGAATCTGTGCCACCATGGAGTTGAATCGTTCGGACAAAAAGCTGAATTCATTACGTCCTTTGGGTGTAATTCGGACTGAATAATCCTCCTGCTTCAATCGTTGGAATCCACGAATCAATTGTTTGACAGGGACTTGGACCTGTACATATAACAGATAGGCCACGGCAAAGCTCATCAATAGCAGACAAATCATGGCCGAATAAAATAGGATGTTGGACTGATGAATCGGCTTCAGAATAGCTGATAGTGGCATGTAATCAACCAGATACCAGCCTGTCGTGCTGGACTTTACCGTATTAACCATGTAAGGCTCGCCGTTGATGACTACCGTCCGGTTATCCACATCCTTAAGCTTATCAATGGCCAACTTGTCCATCAGCTGACCTGTCAGGGCACGATCCGAGGTTCGGTTATAGATAACCCCCGTCTCTTCCCTGTAATAGAAGGGATCATGGCGACCATCGTCCTTGAATTTGTCCAGCATATCTCGAATGTTGTCACTGTCAAATTCAAGCTTAATCACGGTCTGCGCATTGGCTGCAGGATCGCTAATCCCGTATGGAGAGACGGTGATCCAGCTGAAAATGAATCGGTCATCTTGCCCCTCCTGTATCTTTCGAACATTCCATCCGGATGATATGTTGCCTCGCAGCGTCTGCTGATCGTAATAGCCGGCATCTCGTTCAGAGATGACCCTGCCGAGCGTCGGCGAATAGAGGTACAATTTCGTTGTCCAGTTGGACGAACTCTCCTGGATGCTCAGCTTGTTCTGAATACGTTTAACCAGATTGATCGTATCCAGATCGAAATATTTACTGTCGGCGTAGATCCGCCGGAAGCTCGCAATATCCGGATCATGAATGAGCAGATTTGGCCACGAGGATAACAACTCGATGTGTGTATTCACCTGATTTTGAAAAAACTCCAGTTGGTTACTGTTGGAGCGGTTGAGTTCATCCCGTAGAACTGCTGTCGTTTTATGGTTGGAATACCAGTACAACAGTACGACTGGAACCAGCATAATTAGAATTAAAATGACCATTTTGGAAAATAGATTCGTCCGGTATGACATCTTAGTACCTCACCTTGCCTTCATTAGTCAGTGAATCTCATTTTAACGATGAAAGCGTTAAACATAAACTGTTTTTTCTGGCGAAACCGCTTCACTGCTCATCCGTTATTCCAAACTTAATCTCTCGAAGGAAACTCTATATACATCGTAAGCGTTACCATATACATACATAAGGTGACAAAACCAACTTTTCTGCACTAATTGCAACTTCCACGCCAAAAAGAGCCGACATCCGCCAGCTCCTTTCTATTACACTGTAAATTGGTTCATTTCTTCTAATTCTTAACGCTCTTCTTATGTATTCACTCTATCGTGCTAACGCAAGATTATGGAATATCGTAGTCAAACACAGTGTTCTCTCCATCTACGGCGACATCCATTACAATATCGGTTAGCTTTCCTTTGACTCGCAGCGGGGAGCCAGCCAAACCGGAAAACGCCAGTTGACCCTTAAATGTTCCATGCGGCTCAATCTCTATATGCACCGGATTCAGCTGGACAGATTGCAGGGATTCATAGAGCGGATCATCTTGGTGTTCGTAACTGCTGGCCAAGTCAGGCAAGAGCACAGCTGCTACAGACTCTCGGGTGTAATTTTTGAGTGTCAGGTCACAGTTTACTCGTGTAATGCCATTTTCCAGTACATCAAAGGTACAGGAGCTATCATTTTGGACATAGGAAACACCATTGATACCGGAAGCTCCCCATTTGGCTACATACATCAATTTATCCGTCATGTAGGAATAACTAAGAACAATCGCAAGAACGATCAGCCAGAGCCGTTTGGCCAGAACCGGATATAATGGCATGATTTCTTTGCGAGTAAGGTAGTAGCTGCACGCTAATATACCCATTCCAAAGTATAACGTGATATGCACACCACTTACGTAGGATGTGGTATAAGGCGACATGCCTATAGCAGACAACATCGTGTCCCCCACAGAAAAACCGAGGTGATGCTTAAACGTAAAAATGATGCCAAACAGCAATAACATCGCAGAGAACACAAGTCTGGTTCTCGACACACGAACACCCCCTAATCAACCACCTGATTATATCATATTTTTCCTTATTATGGTTTACGATCCAAATAAAAAAAGACGCTCCGGTTTTTAACCGAAAACGTCTTTGGTTTTGCAACTCTATTTACTTTTTCGACAGGAATGCGTCGAGCTGCTCTTGTTTGGCTGCAATGATTTTATCAATACCTGCGGCTTTCAGCTTCTCCAAGTATTTCGGGATCATCTCGTTCGGATCTACTGCACCAGAGGTCATACCCGGTTTGAACTGTTTGTTTACGTTGTTGACCGCAGCAATTTCGTTTTTGACCGATTGACTGTTGAACGTAAAGCCCAGTGCAGGGGACTTGACGCCTTTGGCATTAAACTCCTTGAACTTTTCCCATTTCTGTGGATCTTCATTATCCCAGAGGTAGTTCAGGAACTGGTTACCCAGCTGCCATTGTGCGCCCGGATTGTATGTGCGATTGTTGGAATCTACACCTTCCGGCAGGGTAATAATGTTGTCCTGTCCGTCTTTTTTCACATAATGCGTGCCTTCAATTCCAAAGTTAAGCAGGTTGTTGATTTCTTTGTCAGAATGCAGCAGGTTAATGACTTGCATTGCCTTCTCCGGCTGCTCAGAGGAACGGGAGATTGCCAGCATCGCACCGGAAGCATCCCCAGTTGTAATTGTAGGCTGTGTCATCTCAATCTGGGTCAGTGGATATCCGACATACCCTTCTTCTTCCTTATCCTTGCCCGGCTTCATGCCATCGGTCCACAGGAAAGCCTTGCCTGCCTTCGCCTGATCTTTCGGGAACACATTGGAAGTTGCTGCATCACTGTTAATGTATCCAGCCTGATACCACTTGCGTGCAAGCTCAGCGGCCTCCTTGAATTCAGGGGTCTCCACTTCGTTCAGTACAGTCGTTGTACCCGCTGTTTTGGAGATGACGCCAGGAACGGATGCATCACCGAGATAATCCCAGTCCAGATTTTCCAGCAGCCCGTTACCGTTGGTATTAGACATATAGAACGGGGTGACGCCCGGCTCGTTTTCCTTGATCGTTTTGAGCAGCGGCTCCAGGTCAGCCCACGTTTTCACTGCGGTCAGATCGAGCTTGTATTTGTCAGCCAGATCTTTGCGTACCAGTACACCACGCGTCGCTGCCAGCTCCTTGTTGGTAGGAACGCCATAGTTTACGCCATCCACCTGCGAGCCTTCCAGGAAGGCTGGATCGAGATTTTTCTTGATATCCTGTCCATACTTGTCAAGCAGATCGTTCAGCGGCAGGAACGCACCTTTTGCCACATTGACGGTATAATTTTGCCAAGCCGCCGTGAAAATAATGTCTGCTTTTTCGCCGGAAGAGATCATAAGATTCAGCTTGTTATCCCACTGACCCCAGTCGATCGCATTGATCTTGAGTGTTGCCCCGATCTTGGGCTCCATCTTTTTGTTGATCTCGGCTTCGACCAAAGCTACATCTTTCTGTGGTGTCCCTGGATAATACAACGTCACTTCATAGGGCTTGCCCCCACTCTCCGCTGCACCGCCACCCTGTGCTTCCGGTGTTGTTCCACCTTTGTCTGATGAGCAACCTGCCAGCACCAGGCTCAGCGCCATAACTGCTGCCGCGAAACGCGGCCATACCTTAAACGTTCTAACCAAGTGAACCCCTCCCGTCATATGTTGGACCCTGCACCCGATTGCCCCAATTCGCAATGTTCCCCAATCTGCATAAGTCCGTTCCTTTGCCGGCCCTCCGGCGTGACTGTACTCGCTGCTTTTTGTATATGCCCTCTCAGGTCCATCTTCAATGATCCGTTGCCCTCTCCGCTAACCGGCCGGAGTTACCCCTTCACTGCGCCTACGGTAAGGCCTTTGATGAAATACCGCTGGAAGAATGGATATGCCAGTACGATTGGACCGATACCGACAACAGCCATCGCCATTTGCAGTGTTTTATTCGGCAGATTCAGCAATCCGCCTTGTGAAGAAATCTGTGAAGAGACATTGGAGTTGGATGTTAAATATTGAATATCGAGCAGCGTCCGGTACATAAGGTACTGAAGACTGATCGTCCGGTTATCAGATATAAAAATCATGCTGAGATACCAGTCGTTCCAGTAATTCAATGTGCTGAACAGTGCAACGGTCGCCATCACCGGAAGGGAGAGCGGAAGCACGATACGTGTAAACGTTCTCAGTTCACCCGCTCCATCAATCCGTGCCGATTCAAGAATCGATACCGGAATGGAGTTAGCGAAGAATGTACGCATGACCAGCACGAAGAACGGTGACAACAGCAGCGGCATGATCAGTGCCAGAATCGAGTTTTTCAAATCCAGTACGTTCACATAGACGAGATACCACGGGACCAGACCGCCATTGAACAACATGGTGAAAAAGATGAAAAAGGCGAACCACCCGCGATACGGCAAATCCCTCCGGGAAAGCGGGTACGCGTACAATGCCGTGAGTGCTACACTCGTTATTGTACCTATCACGGTTACGATAATGGAAATGCCATAGGAATGGATGATCTGATCCATATCTTTGAACAGAAACTCATAGGCAGTCAGGCTAAACTTCTCCGGAATCAGCTTATACCCGTTCGCAATGACCGTCGTCTCGTCCGAGAATGAGATCGCGAAGACAAGCAGGATCGGCACGATGCAGGCAATGGCATAAAATATAAACATAGCGTGGATGATAGACGCGGAACGCCGCGACACAGCTAATGGATCACGTGATTTCACAGCTGGCTTGCCTCCTCTCAAAATAATGCATTATCTTTGTCCATTCTCCTTACGATGGTATTGGATACGAGAACAAGTACAAATCCGACAACAGCCTGATACAGCCCGGCTGCCGAGGACATCCCGATATCGCCCCCAATAAGAAAGGTTCGGTACACATACGTATCCAGAACGTTCGTGACCGGGAACAATGCGCCCGATTCCAGCGGAACCTGGTAGAACAGACTGAAATCCGCGTAGAAAATACGACCGATCTGCAGCAATGTCATAATCACGATCAGCGGTACGAGAAACGGAACGGTAATGAAGCGAATCTGATGCCACTTGCTCGCGCCATCCAGCACAGCTGCTTCATAATATTCCTCATCGATACCTACCACTGCTGCCAGATAAATGACGGCATAATAACCGATATTCTTCCATGTATTCACCAGCGGCAAAATGTACGGCCAATACTTGGGCTCTGAATACCAGTCAATTGGTTGTCCGCCAAAGAGCTGAAGAATTGTCGAGTTCATGAAGCCCGAATCCTTGCCGAGAAACGCGAGCACCAAATAACTGACTACGATCATCGACAGAAAATATGGAAGCAGCATGAGTGACTGATACAATTTGGACATTGCCTTGTTTTTCACTTCATTCAACAAAATCGCAAGCCCTACACCTACAAATAAATTCAGCGCAATAAATACGGTGTTATATGCGAGCGTATTACGTGTAATTTCCCATGCATCACTGGTCGAGAACAAATACTTGAAATTATCCCAGCCGCTCCACGGACTGCCCCAAATACCGTCGGCATAGTTTACATTTTTGAATGCAATCAGAACACCGAACATCGGCATATAGTTGTTCACCAGCAGAAATAGAATGCCTGGCAAAAACATGAGATACAAAACCTTGAATTTACCTAGATTGTACAGGACAGATTTTCGTTTTCGAACCGGTATATCCGGTATGTCCCTTCCATCCGATAGACGTGCTCCCTTACCCGCCTGGGGTTGTGTCTTCATAACTTGTTCTCCCTCACTCCTCTTGAATTTCATCCTCAGGATGAAACACCCTGTGTCTCCTGTGGTTCAAGTATACGGCGAGGCGCTCAGGTCCACTATCTGCTGTGGTGACCTGTTCACTTATCAAATTATGACTTTAGGGCACAAAAAAACAAAAGACGCAGCATGCTGCGTCAAATCTGTACCGTTCGGGACTGTTTGCGAAACTCCTGTGGGGTAATGCCCGTGCACTTTTTGAACATTTTCGTAAAATGAGAGTAATTGTAGTAACCGACCTTGCCTGCGATATCCGTCACCTTCACGGTAGACTGGGACAATAACGTCTTCGCTTTGGCTACTCTGCGTTGGAGAATGAATTCGGAAAGTGACATGCCCTTTTCTTTACGAAACAAGCGGGATAGATAGGCCGGATTAAATCCGGCAAAGGATGCAAGTTCTTCTCGCATCAGCTCTTCACCAATATGATTTTCAATGTAAATGCATAACTGGTCCACAATCGTCATTGGACTGTGATCATCCGGGTACAATACCGGGATCGCACGACTAATCAGGTCTAATGTCCACTGCTTCAGCTGGGGCAACGAACGTGTCACAACACTTTCTTCCGGCTCCCGTTCTCCGGGATACAGGCTGCGTACGGATACATTTTTCTGATGCAGCAACGGGTAGATGACATGCAGCATCGCATGATAATACAAGCGCAGAATTTCGGGTGACAAACGCTCCTGTGCAGCCAGTAATTCAAAGATTTCATCCACACGCTCGCGCAGGTCGTCAAACTTTCCCGTTTCGAACAGGATGGACAGCTCGGAAAACCACGGTATTGGCAGAAAGCGATCCTCTGTATCTCGGCCCACCTCGTCATAGATAAAGACCCCTTCAAGCTCGTTGATATTGCGACGCTCCATGTCCATCAGTTCATTCAGCATCCCCTGTAAATCTGTGACAGCAACCGGAACTCCGACGTAACAGGACAATCGGCAATAAAAGTAGGTACCGCACTCCTTGATATAGCTCTGACATCCTTGTGCCACTTCACTCGCCGTAGGTATGATACCATCCTGTTCGTATGCAAGCACAATATTTAGTCCACTGTGGTCCTGAAACACTTCGCCGGGTTTGTCACCAAGCAGCATTTCCTTGGCAGCGTTGCGAAGCGCATATTCCAGCACCTCCTCATCACGCAGATCGAAATCTCGCACCCATTCTTCGACGGAAATGACCATTGGCAGCACGCGTACTTGCGGATCAATCTCGGCTCCATAGACCTCGGCCAGCTCCTGAAGCTTTTGCTGGGTTAAGGTTACACGCTGTGAGATGGCGTCTTTCCAGAAACGCTCGGTCAACAGCGGTTTATGCGTTTGCCAGCGTTTATACACGGTCTCATAGACTTCATTGGTGCGGGAACGCTGCTCCCCATCCTTGATTTTGTCCATCGCCTGGCTCACAACCTTGAGCAGCTGGTCTGCCGGAGCAGGCTTCAGCACATAATCGAAGCTGTTCAGCTTGATTGCCGTTTGGGCATAATCGAACAGGGCATGACCTGTAAGAAAAATGGTCAGCATGCCGGGATCATGCTTTAACACCCAGCTCTGCAGATCCAGACCCGTTTCACCCGGCATCTCAATATCACAGATCATAATATCGATGGGATGGGTTTTCATCAGCATTCTTGCCTCTTCTGCATCACCAGCACTGAATACCTGGTCAATTCCAGCCAGACTCCAGTCCACCCCTTCCACCATCGCTTGCAGGGCGTATACTTCATCATCCACGATTAACAGGTTCCGCATAGGCTCTCCCTTCTTCCTCTTCCGTCTGTGCGGGCATATGTATATGGACTGCTGCCCCTCCTTCAATCTGATTGCTGAATTGCAATCCGGCATGTTTGCCGTACTTTACAAGCAGTCGATGGATAACGTTCCATATACCAATGTGCTGTCCACCCGGATCTTCGGCATATTGCCCCTGTTGCAGGCGCTCCAGTATTTCTTGCTCAAATCCAACACCGTTATCGGTAATCGAAAGTTGAAGAACCGAAGATGGTACAGGATCAGATAACGTTTTCGACTTCCGTACTGTTATGCAAATAACAAAAGGTTCTGTGCGACGTTGAAAGCCATGAATAATGGCATTCTCCACAAAAGGTTGAATCGTTAAAGGCGGCAGCACATAATGCCCAAGATCCGGTCCAACATCAAGAACGAAATCCAGCTTGTTGGGAAACCGCAGCTTCTGGATCTCCAAATAATGACTGATATGTTCCAATTCTTCATCCAATCGTATGACACGTTTGCCTGCACGCAGGCTGAACCTGAAATAATCTGCCAGATGACCAGCCATCTGCTGCACCAGCTCATGCTTTTGCAACGAAGCCAGGCTATGAATGATATTCAATGAATTCAGGTAAAAGTGAGGATTGATCTGCATCTGCAATTGTTTAAACTCTGCTTCTCTCGTTCGTAATTGCTCCTCATACACATCTATCTTCAGATGCTGGATCTCACTTGTCATCTGGTTGAAGCTGTGCGTGACAAACTCCAGTTCAGATGAAGCCGGCGTCTCAAGCCTCACATCAAGTTCTCCTCGGCTAACCCTCCTCATCCCACGTATGAGCACATTCATTGGACGGAACAGGAGCTGCCTGAGGAAAATCATAGCTGTGATCAGGATGACCGCTGCACCAATTGGAAGCAGGCGAATGATCTGCTGAAAAAATGGCAGGTTTCGCATCATATCCTCCTCGGGCAGCAGCACAATATAATTCATCTCAGACATGGCTGAAGGAATGCCAAGCATCAGATACTGACGTGCGCTGCCTGTGGGCGTCACTTCAGAGATCACCTGGTAGGGATTATTCAATCCCGTGATATGGGCTGCGGCCAATTTGATTTGTGCCGAGTTCAGGGCTGAATCAGACAGTGCCCCGCCATCTGCTCCCACGATGACTGCACCTCCCCGGTCACCGGATTCCGTGAATTGCTCAGGGTGATTCAGTGCATTCATGTCCACCAGCGCCCCCGCATAGAACTGTGCGTTGATCCGCACCGTTTTGACCAAGGCATTCCATGTGCCTCCCCGAACGATGCTCCACTCCGGCTTCTGAATTTCCCCCTCCAGCTGCTGCATCTGGACAGGCATGCTCTCCTGCACAATCGACATTTTGACATCATAATTGCCCGAGGTAGCGAGTAACAGATCATCATTCACAGCATCGTACAGAAAAAATGAATCAATCAGATTATAAAATCCGATATCGGTCATGAATTTGTTCATAATGCGCTGTTTCGCAATAATATAATCGCCGCTGCCGTATTTGAGAAAAAACAGGGATATGATATCCGGATCTCGCTCCCCCAGACTGTATAAATAACGATTGGTCTCCTGCAGCACGCGCTCGTTCTGCTCCACACTCTTTGCAAGATGATTCATATTGGTGAGAGACACTTGATCACGCACAACTTTCATGGCGTATACGTTGTTGTAATAGAGCAGCATGAATAGTGGCAGCATGATCAATGTCAGACCCACAATAAACTTAAAGCGCAGTGAACGGATGAAGTTCATGAATTCCCGCCCTTTTGTCTAATCTGGATTTCAGTTCTTTTGCACATCGTTGTAACCGCTATCAAGATCAAGCGATTTATCCTGTTTTCGGATGCTCCACTTCTGTGTTCCTTCCATCTTCTTCCTTATAATGGCATGTTTATTGTAATCATACTTGCTTGCGTCTGTCTATGTGGTTCCGTGACCTGTCACTGTCAATTCTGGTGACTTGCACTTCTTGGTTTACTGTACGTGATCGAGGGTCCCTGCTCTAATTAGTTCTCCATCTGTAAAAAAAATCCTTCTGCATACTCCACGAACGCCCGGTGATGACATGCATACGATATACCACTCCTTGAATTGACACCAAGGATGTAAGGAGGCATGTCCGATGAATATTCAACTCGTCCCATTGCATTATGTATATCTGGCTTTTATCGTCTTGATTATCGCCGTGATGGTTCGGCGTAGAGACACAACCATCATTTGTGTCGCAGGTATTATGACCATTGGACTCCTCGCGACCGAAACATTAAGTGGATCGGTTTCGGGAATCTTCAGCAGTTTTATCTATGCAGCCAGGGAGCTGCTCAGCACCATTTTTATCATCTCGATCATTGTTGCTATGAGCCGGGTGTTAATTCGGACGGGGATCAATGAAGTCATGGTGACACCGCTTACCCGATTCATTCGTTCTCCACAGGTTGCGTATTGGGGTATTGGATTCATTATGATGATTGTATCGCTGTTCTTCTGGCCCTCACCTGCCGTTGCCCTGGTTGGGGCGGTACTGCTTCCGGTAGCGGTACGAGTCGGGCTTCCTCCCATCGGCGCCGCCATTGCCATGAATCTATTTGGACATGGAATCGCCTTATCAGGGGATTACATTATCCAAGGTGCGCCCAAACTGACAGCTGATGCAGCAGGACTTCCCGTTACTGCTGTTATGACTGCAAGTATCCCGCTTGTCATAGTGATGGGAACGGTGTCTACGGTAACGGCATTCTGGATGCTGCGCAAGGAGATGAAGTCAGGTTTCCCCGTTAAACTTAGTGATCCGATCTCTGAAGCCATAACCGTCCTTCCTCCTTCGTCAGACTCTGTACCGCTCTCCGAAAAGCCAGCCGTTCAACGTCAAACAATGCCGCCGCGTCTGCAAAAGACCTTCGCTCTGATCATCCCGTTATTATTCTTAGTCGATGTCATTCTGATGTTTTTACTTAAACTTCAAGGCGGTGATGCCACGGCGTTAATTGGTGGAACAGCCGTGCTCATTCTGATTGCCGTATCACTTGCCGCGCATCGTCATACAGGTCCGGAAGAAACAACAAACTATTTAATTGAAGGATTTCAGTTTGGGTTCAAGGTGTTTGGTCCTGTCATACCGATTGCCGCTTTCTTTTATCTTGGGGATGCTGCGATCACAGAGCTGTTCAACAACCCGCTGCCTGCTGGATCACATGGTATAGTGAATGATTTAGGGGTTGCTCTTGCGGGGCTAGTGCCATTGAATAATACGGTAGGCGCTATAACGATGACTGTAACCGGAGCGGTCACGGGAATGGATGGTTCAGGGTTCTCAGGAATATCTCTGGTCGGCTCCATTGCGTCAATGTTTGCAGGCTCGGCAGATTCCGCACCTGTCTTGACGGCACTGGGTCAGGTCGCCGCCATATGGGTAGGCGGTGGGACCTTAATTCCATGGGCCTTAATTCCAGCAGCTGCCATTTGCGGAGTCAGTCCATTTGAACTGGCACGCCGCAATCTGAAGCCTGTACTGTTGGGGTTAACGGTTACTACTATTGTGGCTATCTTTCTAATCTAATTGCTTAACCGTGCTATTCGAATTGAAAAGACGTACGCAAGCGGGCCCATTGCCAAAGCTCATCCTTCCTCATTGAGGCCAGATGAAGCATTTCCTCATAGGGATCTCCCTGAAGTCCCAGTACAGCAGCGAATGCAGGCTCCGTCTTCCAGCCTTCCAGCTTCAGTTTGCGAATCTCCCGATGTCCTGCTGCACCCCAAAGTTGCAATAATTCCCACTCTACCCGCATGTGAATATAAGCATTTTGCCTGCGTACTGATAGGGACTGAGCGAAAATCTCTATTGGCCAGTTTCCAATATCCAAACTGCAGGTCACATAAGGACGCTGGCCTGCACGGCCATTCCCCCGGTCGCATCGAAAACCCTGCATTCCGCCCAGTTGTCGGTGCAATAAGGCTTCGAAAGCTCCCAAATCATCTGCCTCACATAATAGATCAAGATCACTTCCGGGAATATCAATATCAATCGGCACTGTTCCAGCCGGATAAGGCTGGTAAGCAGCCAATATGCTTAACAATCCACTGGATTGCAGCACCCTATACGCATCCTGCTGACGCTCGTTACCCGATGCCAGATGTGCCATTACATCCGTTGTTGTAATCATCTCACAACCTCCGGCATCGGCTCATTCCGACGCTCCTGTAACGACTTGTTTGACACGCCCCACCTGTCCACTGGTCAAACGTACTTTGATCCCATGCGGGTGTGTAGGCGATTTGGTCAACAAATCCTTCACGATACCGCGTGTCAGTTTGCCTGTAGGTTGATCTTGCTTGAGCACGATATCCACTTCAAGACCCGGTTTGATATTTACTCGTTGTTGTCCGTTCATGGGTTTCCCTCTCCTCTTCAACGTATTCCATGTCATGCAGCCCTAATTCACAAAGCTTCATCTATTGTAGACGTTCTGGATTGAAAACGAAAGCCATGTCCAATGTTCAAAAACCTAATTGAACAGTTATTTCCGCTTTGAAGAGGGATCAGAAGATTTGCTTTTCATCAGTTTCAGAGCGGATCGATAGATTTCATCTGCACTCTTTTCAGGTTCATTTGTATCCGTCAGCACCGCTTCCTCTTCCACTTCAGCAGGTTTACGGAAATGAAGCAACGCTTGACGGTAAGCTTGATCACCATCTGTCGTCTGTGTCTCTCTTTTCTGAGGTGAAGGGGCCCCTTCCGATGTGGAATCCATCCGTTGAATCTCCGTTTGCCTGTGATCTTCATGTTCCAAAACCTCTGCATGCTCTTCCTCTGCATAAATTCGGTCTTCGTTCCGGGATTGGTCTTCTTCATGCAGCAGGACAGGCCCTTCATCCACCTCTGCGTTTTTGGAAGCTCGTGCTTCTGCAGACTTGCGGGACGATCTGGAGTTATAAATCATCAGAAACACAACCCCAATAACAACAATTACCGCCAAAATGATCAACATATGAGCATCCTCCTTATCATCCGCCTGTAGGCAGCCTTAATCAATATATTGGTGCCCTATTCTGCGAATAATATTTCACCTTGTTTCGTATAGAGCGACAAAGTAGCGGGAATGCTCCAAACAGGATTGTCAGCAGAAGACTTTCAGCACCGATTGAAAGAGAAGGTGTACAGAAAACCGAATTGAGGAGGAATGAACAGCATGAATTCACGTGCCATTTTGATCAATATCATCGTTATACTGGTGATTTTGGGAGCTGGGGCAGCCGGAATCTACTATTACAACCAATCCACCAGCTACGTTAAAACCGATAATGCGCTTGTTACCGGTCAGCCTATCTCCGTGGCTTCCGCAGTAAGCGGTCAGCTTAAATCCTGGAAAGGCAAGGTAGGTACAACATTTAATGCAGGCGATACCGTCGCCACTGTCACCGCTGCAGGAAAATCCACATCCGTGACAATGCCTGTCAATGGCACCATTGTACAACAGACTGCTGTCGAAAATTCGCTAGTATCTGCCGGTACGCCTCTCGCACGGGCCTATGATTTCAATAACCTGTACGTAACGGCCAATGTGGACGAGACTGCGATTGATAAAATTAAAGCGGGTCAGATCGTCGATGTATATGTCGATGCTTTTCCAGACACCACATTGACTGGCAAAGTAGACCAGATCGGACTTGCCACTGCGTCCTCCTTTTCGCTGCTGCCGTCGTCCAATACCAATGCGAATTACACCAAAGTAACACAAGTCATCCCGATCATCATTACGATCGAAGGATATAAAGGACTGGGTGTAGTTCCCGGCATGAGCGCTACCGTGCGCGTTCATATCTAAGGCTGCTGATGGATAATCAAGTACCTCTTGGGAAAACCATCGCTGTCCTGCTGCTCGGCGCATTTATCGCCATTCTGAATCAGACTTTGCTCAATGTAGCCATCCCCCATTTGATGAATGACTTTAACGTCTCAGCAACGACCGTGCAGTGGCTATCCACAGCCTATTTGCTGGTGAACGGCGTACTCATTCCGATTACCGCCTACTTGATTGAGTCGTTCGGTACACGCAAATTATTCGTGACTGCGATGCTGTTATTTACGTTAGGTTCGTTGATCTGTGCCATCAGTCCTGGATTTACGGTCATGCTCATCGGACGTATCGTACAAGCCAGTGGGGCTGGTATTATTATGCCTTTGGTTATGAACGTGTTTCTGACTGTTTTCCCTCCGGAGAAACGGGGAACCGCCATGGGCACGATGGGCATTGCCATGATGTTTGCTCCTGCCATTGGCCCGACCTTATCTGGATGGATCGTGGAACATTATACATGGCGGATTCTGTTCTATATGGTCATCCCGCTTGCCTTGCTTGATATTTTGTTTGCTTTCATTTGGCTGAGAAATGTGTCTAAGCTTACTTCGCCGAAATTTGATGGTTTTGGCGCTTTATTCTCCACCATCGGTTTCGGCTTTCTGCTATATGGATTCAGCTCAGCCGGAGATAAAGGCTGGACCAGTGCAACTGTGCTGTTGACACTGATTATCGGCGTGCTCTTCATCGTCTTCTTTGTCCTCCGAGAGACAGCCATGAAGAACCCGCTGCTGGAATTTCGTGTATTCAAATACGACATCTTCACCATATCAACGCTGGTCAGTGCAACGATTAACATGGCACTCTTTGGCGGAATGCTGCTTTTACCGATCTATCTGCAAAATATAAGGGGATTCTCTCCCCTGCAATCCGGCTTGTTGCTGCTGCCTGGTGCATTGCTAATGGGCGTCATGTCCCCCATCTCAGGAGCGCTGTTTGACCGGATCGGCTCTCGCCCGCTCGCCATTGTCGGTTTGATCATTACCGCCATCTCCACCTTCGAGTTTAGCAAGTTGACGGGGGAGACGCCCTATGGACACATCATGATGCTATATACGTTCCGTAGCTTCGGCATGTCGATGCTGATGATGTCCGTACAGACAGAGGGGTTAAACCAATTACCGCCTCATCTCACCAGTCATGGTACAGCCATGTCCAATACGGTCAGACAGGTCGCAGGTTCGATCGGGACCGCCCTGCTCATCACCGTAATGGCGACACGTGCAGGCATTCATTTGGCGGATTACAGCAACACCGTAACCACAACTAATGTAGCCCTGACGGAACAAGTTGGTATACTCGGCACGCAAATGGCTACTGCGGCTGGAATGCCGCCTGAACAAGGTTCAAGTCTTGCGTTACAACAGCTCTATGGTATCGCTGTTCAGACGTCAACCATTGAAGGCATTAATGATGCTTTCATTGTAGCGACCTGGATTTCAATCATTGGTCTGTTTCTGTCGTTGTTCTTACGGCGGGCTCGTTCCCGTCCACGTAAAGTCAAGCCTGAACGCTAATTTGCAACGTACCCCTATATATAACCCTGTACAACAGATCTGCAAGCTACACTCAGATGAATTGAATCAAAAAAACCGCAAGTCTCTTCGATCCTAGAGACCTGCGGTTTTTGCTTGTGCTATGGAAGCCGGGGTACAGATGAATTGTTGTCATCCTTGGCAGCCTCTCTCGCCTTGGCGGCAAGCAGTTCTGATACGGTTACAAAACGATATCCCTTCTCCTGCAACTTGGGCAGAATCGTTTTTAGCGCCGTAACCGTCTGGGACTTGCCATCCACCTTATCATGAAACAGAACGATATCCCCGTTACGTGCGTTCTTCAGCACTTTGTTCACGATGGCTGATACGCCTGGAGAAGCCCAGTCGCGCGTATCCTGATGCCATGACCACAGCACAATCGTATAGCCTTGCTGCTTGGCAACCTGAATGACCATGTCATTGTAATAGCCTCCCGGTGGTCTAAACAACAAGGGTCGCTGCGCCCCTGCTCCAACAATGGATTTCTCCGCTGCATTCAATTCGCGGCTGTACTTTTCTGCCCTTGTTGATCTGACCGCGTACGTGTGTGCATACGTATGATTGGCGATTTCATGTCCTTCCCGCTGCTCCTGCTGAATTAGGCCAGGAAACTTTTCCGCCCATTTGCCTAGCACAAAAAAAGTGCCTTTGGCCTGATATTGCTTGAGCAAAGCCAGAATCTGAGGGGTTTGGACCGGATCTGGTCCATCATCAAAGGTCAGTGCGATGAGTTTATCATGCGTGGGAACTTCCCACACAATCTCTCCCCGTTCCTCATAATACTGTCGATTCTTCTGCACAGGTTTGGCGTAGGCAGAACTGCTGCTAAGCAAAATAACCAGCGTACATAATCCGATCCATCGGGCTGCCTTCAGGTTCATGTTTATGTCCTCTCTTTATCTTCAAACGTAAACTCCCTGTTAGCATTTCCCGATTCACCAGAACTATTTAAAGAAATATCTGATCAATGACTGCAATTTACTCAGCTGTGAGTTCAACATCAAGTGTTTTCAGATTGTTGATGACCTGCTCCGGTTTCTTGGCGCCAGGAATGAGTGCATCAATGAACGGCTGAGTCAGATACCAGGCCAGAACAAGGTGGTTGACCTCCGCGTTCTTGGATTGTGCAATGCTTCGCAATTGTTCTACTTTGTCCAGATTCTAACTCAGGTCCATAGATGAAAGCAGTATCCAAAAAGTTAATGCCCTGTTTCAGTCCGTTCGAACGACATCCTTGCCTGTCTCATCATTCAGCATATTCGGATAGATGCTACTGCAATTGCCCCCAATCCAATCGGGTTAACAATCAGATCGGTTTTGCCCAAACGAGTACGTTGTTCTGCCATTATAAATTATCGGGTTTATCGGATTAAGTGTTTTTCAACGCAGTGGCTTCCACATCATTGATGAATCGACGAAGTTTAGCAGCCACATCACGGTTGATTTCACCATTTTCGTATAGCTGCTGTATGGTATTGCGCTGCTCCTGAATCGCCACCATTTGCAATTCCAGCTTTTCCTGATCAAAAGGATCTTCGGTTTTTCCCTGATTCCAGGTGCGTAATTTAGCAATAACGCGTTCATATCTGGAGATAACCGACAGAGCGACAATCCGGTTACTATCGTTCATATGAGCACGAATCGCCTTGATCGCTGCTTCAGAGGTACGCATCTTCACTTGACGGAACAGTTCCGCATTCTCAAGCATAAATGGCTGATCCGGCTTCTTTGAACGATTCGTAAACACATGTCCAAACACGCGTCCAATTTCACTGAGCGAGAACATCATCTGGGTATTCGTACGGTTCGCAAGCATCATTTCCTTACGATCCAGCCAGCTGTTACATTTAAAGGCGGCTTCCGAAGCAATTACGTTTTCATCCATCATCTTCTCAATTTCCTTGCGTTCAGCCCGCGTACCGATAAGATTAATTGCTGTTTCCTGTTTCAAAATGTCCTTGCGCTTACCGGCAGTAAGCTCGCCAGCCGCCTGCCTGATATATTTCGACAGGTCGGAAACAACCGCGAGCGCAGCCGCTTTGTTCTCATCATTCATTTCCGACTTGACTGCACGAATGGCAGCTTTCAGCATAATATCCTGTGCTTTTCGTTCCGTCGTTTGCGGTGTGCCTTCCTCCGCTTTTTCTTCATTCTTCGCTAGAATAGGAAGGAACACACTTGCAGCAATCAGAGTGAACAGAATCACACCTGCCGCCAGGAAAATGATCAGATCCCTTTCAGGAAAAGGAGACCCGTCTTGGAGAACATAAGGAATGGAGAAGGCCCCCGCCAGCGTTACAGCCCCTCTCACACCCGAAAGAGTAATGATTGTAATTTCTTTCAGCCGGGGCTTCCCGCTCGACAACGCCTCGCCGGAATTTTCATTTCCTTTCCAGAACAAATAGATCCAAACAAAACGAAGCACCAACAACAGCACTGAAATGAGGCCCACATAGCCAAGTACTTGGAGGTTATCAAACGAGACATTCTCGAAGATGGTACTCAGCACATCCGGGATCTGTACCCCCAGAATGACAAAGACCAATCCGTTCAAAATAAATAAAATGACAGACCAGGTACTGGCAGATACCACCTGCATCTTCAGTTGGACAGACTCGGTCCGGTCACGCTCAATAGCATGAATGATCCCGCCGGCGACGACCGCAAGAATGCCCGAAACACCGACCTCTTCACTTACTAGATAAATGACGAAGGGCGTTAAAATTTGCAGTAACATATGAATCGTGACATCTTCCATCCCCAGACGCCGAATCCAGACACCCAATCGGATCAACAGGAACGATAACAAGGCACCAATCAACAACCCGCCAATCGCGATCAGTATAAAACTGAATGACGCCTGAGCCAGGGAAAATAACCCTGTAACCGTGGCCGCAATCGCAAATTTGAATGCAACTAGACCGGATGCATCATTCATTAATGCTTCTCCCTCAAGAAGCCTATGTATGCTCTTGGGTAAATGCACACGACCTGCCATAGCGCCTACGGCTACAGCGTCGGTTGGGGACAGAATTGCCGCAAGTGCAAAAGCCGCTGGAAGCGGAATGGTTGGAATGAGCCAGTGAATGGCATATCCTGCCACGACAACCGTGACAAATACAAGGCCCAGAGCCAGCAAAAGGATGGGCGCCCTTAGATTCCACAGCTCGTGTCTTGGTGTTCGCTTCCCGTCGTTGTACAGCAACGGAGCGATAAAGAGCACGAAAAACAATTCCGGATTCAGTGTCAAATGCACTCCCGCAGGTAATAGTGCAATGGCTACACCAAGAACAATCTGAAACAGCGGAACGGGGATAAAGGGTACAAACCGGTTCAAAATATTCGATAAACCGATCAGTACCAGTAAAACAAGCACGGCGATAAACAGTTCCATGATGACAATCCCTTTCCGAATAATGAAGTGGTGAAAACCGTTTTGTGTAGCCTTATTTTAACATAAACCAAAGTTTATTATAAAAATGTTGTCATATTAAATACCCGTTCAAAGCGAATGGACAACCGTCCGAATTGAAGATTTCTGATTGGTTCTGTTTATAAGATGTTACAATATGCTCAGGACAATACCCGTTTGGAAAGGAACTTGGTGTCTATGGCATTTGGAATTAAACGACAGGAGCTGGTCGAGTGGAAAGAACGTGTATCTCGTGGCGACCTAGCCTTTCTCACTCATTTCTGGATTGACAACCGTTTCCCAGGCATTACGAGTGTAACCAAAGTGGGCTGTGCAGATCTGAACCGGCTTGAGGACTGGTGCAGAGAGCATGGACTCGACCCGCGTTATATACATCGGCGTCAGCCTTTTCCCCATTTTGACCTGCTCGGTAAAAAACAGAAGGAAATTCTGATTCAGGAAGGTCTGATCGATCACATTCAACGCTTCCATCTCTAATTGAAAATCAAAACGCCAGCCTTCAAGATTCAAGTCCCTAAACGGGCTTAAAATCTTGAAGACTGGCGTTTTACACACCATTTATTTAGCGATGCGTTTGTTCCAACGTTTTCATTTTTTCCAGCAGTTTCAGCTCAATTTTCTTCAGCATGCCAAACATCTGCAGTTGTTCCTCTTCCGTAAGCGCCTGCAAAAGTTCCCACGTCATTCGACCACGATTATTAATCAACGTTCTTGCAAGCTGCTGCCCTTCTTCCGTTAAAGACAACCATACAATTCTTCGGTCCTCTTCACTGCGCACCCGCTGGATAAGACCTTCGCTCTCCAGTTGATTCAGTACAATCGTGGTTGCTCCTGAAGATAGACTAAGTTGTCTAGCCACATCTACAGCCATGCAGCGTTCTTCACGTAAAATCATGCCCAATATATGACTTTTCGTCGGATTCAATTTGCAGTTTGTTTCATTCCTTTGCTGCTGATCCAATACCTTATTTTTATATCTGAAGAAGGCCTCCAACAATTGATCTACATTTGCCAATTGAGAGTTTCGCTCCGTATCCGGGCTCATAAACGTTCCTCCTACCTTTGATCATAACCTACCTTATATTGTAACATATTTGTACTATTTTGTTTGTGAAAAATGCGCTTGTTTCCCAAAACCCTTTACTTGTCTGTAAAGTTCATGCTTATTTTGCCGTTTCATGTGACAAGCTACCTTATAGCATGAACAGATAACCACACAAGGAGGAATCAAGCAATGAACATTTATATTGTTTTCGATAGTGAAGGCGGTCATACACGAGCACTTGCCGAGTCGATTGCTGCTGGCGCGGCCAGTGTGCATGGTGCAACCGTTCATTTGCATTCCACAGAAGAAGCCGACATCTACAAGCTGGTGGAAATGGACGCCATTATTTGGGGCTGCCCCGGACATTTTGGCTCCATTAGCTCCGGGTTGAAACAGTGGATCGACAAGCTGGGCTACCTCTGGGCAGAAGGCAAGCTTGTTGACAAAGTTGGAGCCGTGTTCTGTACCATCGCGACCGAGCATGGCGGACTGGAGTCAACCTTGATTCATTTGCTGACACCCATGCTCCATCAGGGTATGATTATTACCGGTCTGCCTGGCAATTTTGCAGATAACGCATTATATGGCTCTTATTATGGGGTTGGGGTGACTTGTCCGGTGGACAGTGATGATCTGCTCAGCGAACAGGGCATGGCACTGGGTAAAGCTCTGGGAGAACGCGTGGCTCGCATAACCAACCGATTGATCACATAGAAATCAGAGTATTCCTCATAAAAAATTGCTGTTCTTATCAAGCCTGCGTAATAAGCTGTGAAGCAGCACACTGCAGGCTTGAATCCTCCTTCCTATAGAGAAATAGATGATTCTATTGCAATATTGGATTGAATTTGTTTATAATAACGTATATCTTTAAAGTTACTTTTAGTTACTTAATGATTTTTATAAATCTGTTATTATAAAGTAATATGATATTCATCCATTATATTGCAAGGGAATTTTATACATGAATCAAAATACGCATTTAAAAACTGACGTTTGTATTGTGGGAGCTGGCCCTGGA
>Ga0153960_1000062_pt1 | contig 37658 bp, 29 predicted proteins | sample TSFL044MetaG_FD_102274 | JGI IMG/M metagenome (GOLD analysis project Ga0153960, IMG submission 102274) | Attine ant fungus gardens microbial communities from Florida, USA - TSFL044 MetaG | ecosystem: Host-associated > Fungi > Mycelium > Unclassified | place: USA: Florida, Withalacochee...
CGTAATATTCCGTACGGGTTTGGAAATTGTCCGCGACATTAACCAGGCGGCTGATATCGTCACAACCGCAATGAGTCCCCAAATGAGATAGAGAAGTTCAATCAATAATGTGTTTCGTTCTGCCTGGCTGGAAATTAATTGATCTGTGTTTGCAGTCATGATTGTACGGTACTCGCTGATTTGAGAGCGAATTTGATCCATCTGATTGATGCCGTCATCCGTTTGATATTGCGTCAGAACATCACGATCCCGACCCTCCCGTTTAAGAGCAATCAATGGTTCACTTGATGAAGCGATCCAATGATCAACATTCGTTTTCAGGCTGGCAAGACGATTGGTTTGTGTTGAATCTTCCGTACTCCATGACATTAGTTGGTCATAGTTGTTCTGCAATTCTATACGACCTGACAGATAAGGTTCCAAATATTTGTCATTGCCTGTAATGACATAGCCTCTCTGCCCCGTTTCCATATCCAGAATATTTTTCTCCATTTGATTGGTCAGATTGGTGATTTCGCGATCCTGATGCGTAATTACGTTTGTTTCCTCCTGAAGCGCATTAATTCTGGAATGCATAACAAGTACAAAAATCAGTAAAGCTGCGATCATAAAAACAGTTAAGGATAGTATTTTATTTTGAATCGTAAAACGTCTTCTGATGACACATGGCCTCCATTCGGGTATATAAAACTGTAATACGGAACCCTTTCAATTCTACGCGATTCCCCTCGGATTAGATAGGTAAGTAGAAAGTTTTATAAGGTTTCATCCGTGCTCTGCATGATGTTTGGGCTAAACGGACAAACTTTATGAGCTTCATACCAAAGCACTCATTTATGTTTCCTGTTATTCTATTATTAAAAGGTAAAAAGGCGGGACTGTTTATGTCCATGAGAAGCGGAAAGATAATCAAAGCACCACAAGGGATGGAGCGTGCACCAGACAAACAAGGAAGCTTAAAACAGAATGGTTTATCCGTCATTCAATTCTGTTTGCATACACAGGGGACAGCAGGTTCCTATTTTCTGAAAGATCACATGTTGTTGTTCGTTATATCGGGTGTGTACACGGTTCGATTCAAGGATCAGGAGTACACTGTGCGCAGTAATGAAATGGTGTTTCTTCATAAATCAATTCGCATTGATTACATAAAGTCGGGTGAACCCGGCTCCGAATTTATGCTGGACTATATGATGTTTTTCCTGAACGAAAATATGCTTGAGGAGTTTGTTCAGTTTTCTGGCTTCAAACCGTCGCATACCGTGAATGAAATCACTCCGGTGTCCATTATTCAGATCAATGAGCTTACCCGCTCTTACATAGCTTCATTAAAACCATACTTCGAAAATCCGGACGAGGTAAAAGACGGCCTGATCCGCCTTAAATTCATGGAACTCCTGTTTCATCTGGCGCACGCCAATGACCAATTCTTACATCAACTCCTACAAACGAATTATGATAAAAACAGTAATTTGGGCAAAATTATGGAGGATAACATCACGAATCCCATCTCCATAAGCGATCTGGCATATTTGTCTGGCAGAAGTCTATCTACTTTCAAAAGGGATTTTCAGTCCATATACCATACTTCACCTCTGAAATGGATTCGTAATCAGAGGTTGGATAAAGCGAAGAAAATGTTGGCCGAGACGTCTCTGTCCGTCACCGATGTTTGTTTCTCAACTGGTTTCGAAAACGTTGCCCATTTTTCCAAAGTATTTAAGCTTCAGTTCGGGCTTCCACCGTCAGAGTTCAGACAACAATGCAAAGCAAAGCGAGGGAAAAAACAAAATAGGTCCAGCATAAACTGTCCATACTCTAATAACAAGTGACTATGTACAACTCTTGTGTAAAGCGCTTCGCGATAAAATATCGTGAAACGCTTTTTTCATTATTCGAGACAAATGAGCTAAATAAACAAATTCAATGAGCTTAGCAGCAAAGAAGCGCATTTACTTTCTTGTTATTCTTGTCACATACGGTACGCCGTTGTCGCAACCAAAAATCGGAGGTGGATTAACCAATGGAATATGTGAAATTAGGAAATACAGGCATGGATGTATCTCGACTTTGTCTTGGCTGCATGGGATTTGGTGAACCAGGGCGTGGGTTTCATCAATGGGTGTTGGATGAAGAGAATAGTCGTCCTGTCATTCAGAAAGCGTTGGAGCTAGGCATTAACTTTTTTGATACGGCAAATGTATATGCTGGCGGAACAAGTGAGGAGATTCTGGGGCGTGCTCTCAAGGACTACGCGAGTAGAGATGAAATTGTCCTTGCAACAAAAGTGTTTTCACGCATGCATGATGGTCCGAATGGCGCCGGACTTTCTCGAAAGGCAATTATGAGTGAGATCGACAAGAGCCTCAAGAGGCTGGGAACGGATTATGTGGATCTGTATCAAATTCACCGCTGGGACAACCATACCCCTATTGAAGAGACTATGGAAGCATTACATGATGTGGTGAAGGCAGGCAAGGCAAGATATATTGGTGCTTCAGCCATGTCAGCATGGCAATTCCAAAAGGCTTTATATGTCGCAGAGAGAAATGGTTGGACCCGCTTTGTATCGATGCAGAACCACTACAACCTGATCTACCGTGAAGAGGAAAGGGAAATGATGCCTCTTTGTCAGGAAGAGAAAATCGGTGTAATTCCTTACAGCCCACTTGCTTCTGGACGGTTGACCAGAGATTGGCAGGAAACAACACAGCGTTCCGAGACGGATCAGGTTCAAAAGGCAAAATACGATGCAACAGCCAGCACCGATCGATTGGTGGTAGAGCAGGTAGCAGAAATCGCAAAAAAACGCGGCGTTCCTCGGGTACAAATCGCGCTTGCCTGGCTGCTGCACAAAAATCCGGTTACAGCTCCGATTATTGGCGCTACGAAGACATCCCATCTCGAAAATGCAGCTGAAGCTCTGTCGATTGCATTAACATCAGAAGAAATAGCATGCTTGGAAGAACCGTATGTGCCTCATCCGGTATATGGATCTAATGTTGGATTTAAGTCATAGCAATATGCTGAAGATGAGTTAATTGATACGTTTACTACAAAGTAAATAGCTTAGAGTCTAGTAGTAACCCCCGACATTAGTCGAGTTCCTCTAACCGACCACAGACAGACGATAAGTTCATTTTGGATTGATATAATTCCATAGGTAAATCATTTATAACCAGAAGGAGAATCCAAAATGAAGTCTGTATTACGTTTCATGATTTATCTGATCATTGTAGTTGTTGTGGTGGCCGGGGGAGGAACAATCGGCTTCATCAGCACGATGAATTCAGGAATGTCGACTTACGATAAATCCGCTCCTGAATTAAACAATGTACAAGTGCCGGAATATGACGCCAGCAAACCGACAGTGGCTGTGTTGTTGGCAAACGAGGTTACGGAAGTATTTGACTTTCTCGTTCCGTACGAGATGTTTGCGATGACGGAAGCTTACAATGTGTACGGCGTTGCACCAGAACGCGAAATTAAATCTCTAACCGGGGGACTTGATGTGATCCCGCATTATTCTTTTGCTGAGATGGATACACTGCTTGGAAAAAGTCCGGACATCATTGTCATTCCATTTATGCCAATGTTGGACGAAAACCATTACGCACCTGTACGTGAATGGATTCAGAAGCACTCAAGTGTTAACACAACATTACTCTCCATTTGCAACGGAGCAGAAAACCTGGCTGATACCGGTTTGCTGGATGGCAAGTCTGCCGCAACGCACTGGGGAGACGTTAACCGTCTCATCAAAAAATATCCCGAAGTCCAGTGGGTGAAGGATCAGCGTTATGTTCAACAAGGCTCGATTATATCTTCTGCCGGTCTGACTTCCGGTATTGATGCAACACTTCGTGTAATCTCGGATCAATTGGGCGATGCGGCTGCGAAGAAGGTAGCAGAGCAGATGAACTATCCATCTTATGATTACGTCTTAAACCCGCATATGGAGCCGTTTAATGCCAAGTTGAGCGATATTTCGTACATAATGAATAATGCTTTTCAATGGAAAAAGGTGAAGGCAGGGGTGCTGCTGTATAACGGAGCAGATGAATTGGATTTGTCTTCCGCTTTTGACACGTATGGTGCTTCCGGTACAACAAGGACAATGACCGTCTCCAACCAAAATGAACCCATTGTAACGAAGCATGGTCTGAACATTGTGGCGCGCTATCAGATTGAAAACGTGCCAAAGCTGGAGAAAATGATTATTGTCGGTGCAAATGCGGAATCTGTCGCCGCTGAGGACATCAATAATTGGAGAAACAGCGATAATAGTGCGGAGCTATTGTTCCTGCATCGTGATGCATCGGAACGGTTTGCAATGGAGCCTGCATTCGAAGATCTGGCAGAACAAGAGGACATCCAAACCGCGAAATTTGCTGCCAAGCGACTTGAATATCGCGCGACCGATCACCTGAACCTGAAGGGCAGTGCCTTTTCCTTGGAAGCCTTTCTCATTCCTGTGCTGCTCGGCGTACTGACTTTTCTTATCATTCTGTTTATTGATTTGCGTTTCATCCGCAAAAAAAAGAAATCGTAATGGCCTCAAATAAAGATGTTCTCTAAACGAAGAAGTGGATAAGACTAATCAGGTTAATGGAAAAGAGACTAGGTAGCTAATCATGAGCCACCTAATCTCTTTTTTTTAATTAGTTCTTTAAAATAGCCGGATTAAGTTCATAAGGGAACGTCTCTTCGATTGTCTCCTTTTTCGTATATCTACTATTTAATCTCATTACTCGAATTCCGAAAACTCTTAGGTGTTTGGTTTTGATGTTTTTTGAAAGACTGAATGAAGTTATTTACATGATTAAAACCAACCCTATGAGCTATTTCGGTTACTGTATAATCGGTTGAAATTAATAACTCCATGCTCTTTTTGATCCGGTACTTAATTAAGTAATCATACGGTGTCATATGAATGGTCTTCTTAAAACTCCGGGTGCACTCCGAGATGCTCAGATGTGCTGTATCAGCAATTTCTTGCAGTGTGATATTCGTTGAATACTGCTGATGGATAAAGCTGAGCATGAGTTGAAGGCGCTCTTGCTGAAGCTTTACATATTTGGGCGCCTCCTCGGAGGGAAGCGTAATATTATGAATCAAAATTAGCCACAATTGAACGGTTTTGATCGAAACCTCATATTGCCATCCCCACTTTTTTGTCATGTCGAATCTCTTTTTCATATCCCATAACATGTCTAGCACATGCTGTTGCCATTCTACATTGCCCTTGATTACCAGCGACACCAGTGAAGAGTCTGTATAAGGTAAAACATAATTTTTCTCCATGGCACTATCTGCGTAGAAGGCTAACAGCTTTTCAGGGAAATTAAAACTCACATATTGACCGTTGTGGGTCAGATGGGTTGTAACATGCAGGACTCCCTTATTAATTAGGATAGCTTGACCCGCCAGTAACTCATGATCAACACCGTTAACCTGTATAACCAGCCTTCCTTGAGTAACCAATGTAATCTGTAGTTCTTCATGCCAATGCAAGTCATTAAATCCTCTACCTTCAGGAATAATTTTTTCGGAATTAGCTGTGTACATAATGTATGGAAATGAAGCATCAGGGAAAAGAATCGTCTCGTGGAGCTGCTTTGACATTTAAATGTGTCCTTTCAAATGGTGATATTTATATATAATATAGCGATATTATTACACAATTAAAATATTAACGATGATATTATTATATCCAATCTTTGTTTTATCACTATAATCCTGTGCACAGAATTTGGATAGAACATGTTGAAGGAGTAAGTATGAAAATGAATAAATCGTTGTATCCGCCTCATCCGTACCTGTTGCTTTTTATCAGCATTTTGTCCATCTCGATATCTTCCATATTAATAAAGTCCTCAGAGACTCCAACCTCTGTAGCTGGGATGTACAGATTGTTCATAACGGTAATACTAATGCTTCCTTTTGTACCTTGGAAAAGTCTTCGAAACCTTAAGATGAGCAAAAAAGATTGGAGTGTTGTGTTATTAGCTGGACTCTTTCTCGGGTTGCATTTCTTATTCTGGATGGAGTCATTGGTGCATACCTCCGTTGCAAGTTCCATGGTCATTTTATCGTTGCAGCCCTTATTTGTAATGTTGGGGTCATACTTCATCTTCAAGGAACAAGCAAACATGGTTACGATTCTATGTCTGGTTACAGCCCTTGCAGGGTCAGTTATTATCGCATGGGGTGACATCGGAGTATCTAGAGAGGCACTGATCGGAGATGGATTATCTTTATTGGGCACCATCGCGGTTTCGGCATATATGCTTGCTGGACAAAAAGTCAGTCATAAAATCGATGCAAATGTGTACAGCGTTATTGTCTTCTTCTTTGCGGGGATTGTCTTGCTTATCTACAGTCTAATCAATCATATCTCCCTGACCGGATATAACACTTCAGATTGGATGTATTTCTTGTTGCTTGCCATAATTCCAACCATTTTTGGACAATTTCTTATTAATCTATTATTGAAATCTTTAGGTGCAACGACGCTTTCTGTAGGCATTATTGGAGAGCCTGTTCTTGCGATCATACTCGCCTTTGTATTTCTGGGAGAAACCATCTCTCTGTTTCAGTTTATAGGCGGGATGATGACTGTACTTGGCATGGGGGTGTATTTTTGGGCAAAATCCTGGCGATACACCGTTTCTAAAGTTCGAACTTGACGTGAATTTATACAACGAAAACGATAAGACAAGTAGAAGAGGAGAAAATATATATGGCTACCATTGATGATTTTTTGAAACTGGATATCCGTATCGGTACCGTTACAAAAGCTGAGTTTTTTGCTGAAGCAAAAGTACCTGCGATCAAACTTGAGATTGATTTTGGAGAAGAGATTGGAATAAAAAAGTCCAGTGCACAAATTACCAAAAGATATGCAGCAGAGGAACTGATCGGTAAACAAGTCATAGGGGTAGTCAACTTTCCGCCGCGCCGGATAGCCGGGTTTAAATCAGAAGTATTGGTTCTGGGAGGAATACCCGAAAAAGGGGATGTCGTTCTGTTAAAACCAGATATCGAGCTGCCTGACGGAACTCCGATTGGATAATAGATCATATTGTCATATTGGCGTAACAGATAACAGGTAAGATGGCTATCGAGGTGATTGATCATGAAGAAAATATCAACCAAATCGAGTTGGCCCATCGGAAAAAATGTTTTACTCTCGGCGTCCATTTTGGTTGCACTAGGTGGATGCAGTTCTAACTCTGTTTCGACAAAGCCATTGGAGATTTCAGGGATGAACAGCAGTCAGGAGGAGAAGCAGGCTGTTCCTTCGGAGAAAATGAGCTACTGGAATGAACAGCGAAAAGGGACTAATTTTATGAACTCCACATCTCTTCCAGATAACTATGAAGCAGCCATGGAACAGGGCATAGAGTTTGTCCGGCTTGCCCCCGATAAGTGGAGTAAGGATCGGGATTTTTTGTTCAACGATAAGCCGGATAAACATATTAACGCAGACTTTTTGATAGGCAGCTCGGATAAGTACGAAGGTATCGTGGAAGCGGATTTTGCCCGGCTCAAAGCGGATCTCGACGCCGCCGAGGCCAAAGGAATGAAAGTGATTATTACAGTGCTTAGCTTACCGGGTGATCGCTGGCGGCAGTTCAACGGGGCCAAGAATGATGATCGGATCTGGAATGATACTGAATATCACAAGCAGGCTGCTCAGTTTTGGAAGGATCTTGCAGCACGATTGAAGAATCATCCTTCCGTCATCGGCTATAACCTGATTAATGAACCTCATCCGGAAACGGGTACGGGCTTTCATGACTTCTGGACACAGGATTATTCGGAGTGGTATGCCAAAGTGGAACATACCGCAGCTGATCTGAATTCACTCTATGACACGATAACCAAAGAGATCAGGACGGTAGACCAGACCACTCCCATCATTGTGGATTCGGGTCTCTACGCAACACCTTGGGCTTTTACGTACCTAAAGCCGATTGATGATCCTAACGTGCTTTATGCTTTTCATATGTATGAGCCTTATGAGATGACAAGCCAGAACAAGAAAAAAGGATTTACGTATTCTTATCCGGGGAGCGTAAAGGTCGGAAATGACGAGACGGAAAAAGAGTTTAACCGTCAGACTCTGAAACAATTTGTCGAGCCTGTCGCCAAGTGGGCTTCTGATCATAACATACCTGCGAACCGGATTATAGCTTCGGAATTCGGAACGAATCGAATGGTTCAAGGTGCAGATCGCTACATGGCGGATCTGATATCTATCTTTAATGAATACGGATGGCATTGGGCTTTCTATGCATTTCGCGAAGATACGTGGGATGGGATGGACTATGAATTAGGCAGTGAGAAGCCCAACTGGAAGTATTGGGATGCCATTGAAAAAGGAGAGCAGCCTGCACGTGGTACGGCAGACAATCCGATTTGGAATGAGATCAAGGCAAGCCTGACGAAGTGAAATGGAAAAGAAAAGGATCACCAATGCATTTTCACTTTTTCTACTAAAGCTAGAATGCAGAACAGCCTCCGAAAGTTATTCGGGGGCTGTTTTCAATTTGAAGTTCATTCTGATGATGAATTCTGGAATAACTAGCAGCAATGCAATAGAGCCATAAATACTTATAGTGTAGCTTGTAGCATAAACCAACCCGAATCCCTGATGAAAAAGGGAAGTAATGAGGTGAATCAACATGTTCGTGAAACAGAAGGCATAACTTCGAATCATCCAGTTCCGGTGTTGAACCATTCGTTTCTGTTTAATCTGAATGAGAGCTGTAATCGTAATGAACAGCCAGATGATGTTAAGCGCATTGAAGCCCATACTGCTTATTTTCCCGCCAGTAGCGTAAGGTGCCATATAACCGGAAGTCAGTACAACAAGCACTACAGACACAATGTAAACATAACCGTTTATGCGGTGGAACCTGCGGCTCTTTTCAAAAATCCGATTAGAGAAGTTGACCAGTCCGGACGCCATGGCCAAACATGCAAACGCAACATGAACGTACATGACATTCAGCCAGATCGGAAGATGAAGCTCACGCTTCGAACCGGTCTTATGGCTTAAAAAGCCTGAGGCTTCTGGGTCTATCCAATAGTTCTTCACTAAGGCATACACAATAAATAAAATACTGACGCAGGCCAGCCATCCGTATAACGTTCCTCGTTTCTTCATATCGACTTACAACCCCCGAAACTCTTTTTTTGTGCACATAGCTAACCAGGCTAGTTTACTCGTCTTCCTGTTAATTTGGAAGCAGGAAGAAGTCCAGCCTTAGCGATTCCGCTCATCTGATCTCCATCCACGGCAATTTCGAATTTCAGATTCAAACGCATGGGTTTGGTAATCGGCAGGGTCCAGCTCAACTTGTTGTCGCAGAGCACAGGGTTCAAAAATGGGATTGTTTCATCACCTTGTGTTGCCGTGCCCTGGATCACATCGGAACTTGTCTCTATATAGAGCTTGACCTCCAGCTTACCAACAGGTGTAGCGATTGTTGTGTCCCAATTACCGTCAAAGACGGATATCTGTGTTTTCTCGTTAGGCAATATGTCCGAGGTTACTGTCGTTTGATTCATGACAATGCTTGGTTCGTTGTCCGTTAACGACCTGTGAGTGCTCGGTACAATGCCTTTCGCTCTCCAAGCGGTTCCTCTTCGCTCATATTCGAACAACTGCTCTATCTCGTGTGCAATACGCGGTCCCAGTTCACGTTCGACCAGATACAACGCCACATCAAGCCCCGAGGTCACACCGCCGCCAGTAACCAGATTACCATCATCCACTACGCGTGCCGGGACAGGGATTGCCCCAGTCGCACCAAGCAAATCCATACCCAAACGATGTGTTACAGCAGATCTTCCTTCCAGGAGTCCTCCCATAGCTAACAAGAGGGAACCACCGCAGACTGTAGCGACTACGATGTCTTTGTGGTCGAGAGCTGTCTTGATCATTGTAGTCAATTCCGTATTCATGGCTTTACCAAGAATGGCAGGAATCGAGTCTGGACCATCTCCTTCAACATTACCGGATGCACCAGGCACAAGTATGATACCCCCACGTTCCGGGTCTAGTGTGTCGTTCGCTTCAATTGTCAAACCATCCATACCACTAGTCACTGGTCTTGGACCTTCAGCCGTGACCATCTCTACTCTTAAGGCGTTTTCGGTATACATGGAAGCCGCGCAAAATACTTCGTAAGGTGCAATAGCATCCAGTAGGTCGAAGCCGTCAAATAAGACGATTTGAACAGTTAACATTAACCCATCCCCTTATCTTTATTTTGTCAAAAGATCTTTCAGCAAGGGATATTCCTTCTCATCAATTTCTCCTTTAGCCATTCGACTGGACGAAATAGGATACAGGTTGTTCTTGCTAACAGGTAGAATCTTAACAAATGAATATCTCAAAGGAAGTTCTAGAAAGGTCACAAAAGTATAAACAAATCATCACAGAATTTAGTCTCTACTTGGTAAAGGAAGAAAAAATGATAAACTAGATGGCAGAGGTGGGATAAGCATGAGTATGTATCATACGATACTTGTTGTAGATGATGACGAGAGTATCGTCGAACTATTAAGAGACTTTCTAGAGAACGATCATTTCCATGTAAAGACTGCTTGTGATACGGAACAAGCTTGGGCCATACTGCAACAGCATTCCATAGATTGCATTGTACTGGACATTATGATGCCGGGACAAAACGGATTTGAGTTATGCCGTCGAATTCGAGTGGACAGCAATGTTCCAATCCTTTTCTTGAGTGCTCGTAGTGATGATGTGGACAAGATCCGTGGCCTTACGCTCGGAGGAGATGATTATATCGTCAAAACGGCTTCGCCTGGGGAAATTGTGGCCAGAGTGAAAGCCGTTTTGCGGCGCACCACTTCCAGGCAACCCATGGAAGGGAAGATCTTGGATTATGGACGCATCCAGTTGAATCTGACTGCAAGAGAAGTCCTGATCGAAGGGGGAAAAGTCGAGCTTACACCTAAAGAATATGAGTTGTTGCGATTATTTGCGGAACACCCGAGGCAGGTTTTCTCCTACGAACAACTGCTTGCAAAGTTTTGGGAGGGTGTAGGCGACAGGCATACCATTCGGGTTCATCTTAGCCGGCTTCGTGAAAAAATTGAATCCGATCCAAATCATCCACAATTTCTCATCAACGTGTGGGGAGTAGGATACCGTTTTGAGGGAGTGTAACATGAGAAAACTCCGTATTCGTACATTTACTATGCTTTGTTTATTCTTCTTGCTTACATTGCCTTGGATCTTTTTTGTCACGGCTCACTTTATGGACACTCAGTCGTTTAGCATCTCTACCAGCCAACAGCAAAATGAAACGCTGCAAAGACATCTCAGCGAGATGATCCACATGATTGAAGTTGGTACGGATAAATGGACGGATACCGGTTGGCAAAACGAACTTCATACCAAGTTGTACAAAGCAAAGATGGATGTGGAGATTGAGTCTGCGTCCAATTCGGAAATATATCGTTCCAACCCGAGGCGTCACAGTCGATTCTCGTCGACTGAACAGTTCTCTGTCATAAAGGATGGGGAATTGCAGGGGAGGGTAGTTCTTTATCTTCCTAAATCCAACGGAGTTCCATTGATTGCGGCATTTTTCGGACTGCTGCTTTCTTTCTTTGTGGTTGGAGTTGAAATGAGAAGATTCCTCCTTAAACCTCTTGAGAACATGAGCAAGGCGGCCAGACAAATTTCAGCAGGACATTGGGAAGTGCAATTACCTAAATCCAGAATTACGGAAATTGCCGAAGTCCGTGATGGATTCGAAGTTATGGTGAAGGGGCTTGAACAATCCCATCGTAAACAAGTGGAGCTTGAGGAAGAACGCAGATTTGTCACCGTAGCCGTTGCACATGATTTACGCACACCGTTGTTTGCCTTGCGGGGGTATTTGGATGGATTGGAACAAGGAATAGCTCAGTCACCAGAGAAGGTCACCCGATATATTGCCGTATGCAAAGAGAAATCCGCACAATTGGATCGATTGGTTGAGGACCTCTTCACTTTTACAAAAATGGAGTACTTGGAAAGTGAACTTAACACTAGAACGCTAGATTTAACACAGATCCTCCGAAAGTCGATAGAGAGTGTAAGTCCACAAGCTGAGCAGAAACATATTTCTATCTTAAACCAATTAACTGACGGTTGTTTTATTAACGGAGATTCGTATGTATTGGAGCGGGCGATGAACAATATATTGGAGAATGCCGTTAGATATACGCCATCAGGTGGCGCAATAACAGTCCAATGCTTTAAAGACGGCAATACAATCAGGTTTACGATCCGTGATACCGGACCTGGCTTCTCTTTCGAAGAATTAGAGCGCGTTTTTGAACCTCTGTATCGTGGGGAAACGTCTCGAAGTCGTGCAACTGGAGGCAGTGGATTAGGATTAACGATCTCACAACGAATGATGAAGCAACATGGAGGCGAACTTATGGTAAGTAACCACCCTGACGGTGGAGCAGTTCTGGCAGGATGTTTACCGCTAACTGACCCGAATTAAAAAGATTGGTGCACTTCTTTTCTCCTAAGATCATGGTTGGTTTTTTAACACGTATTACGATGGATTTTTGACTTCAGACTGGAAGAGAGGTAACTCTTATCCCAGCTTCCAGTCTGGATATATTGATAGTATGCTTGATTTGTTAACGTGTTAGATATAATATGTTCATATGTTTAAACTCTTAAACGTTATGGAGTGATTTTAATGAAAGCCATGGTAATTGAGAAATACGGGAAGAATGTTCCCTTGATACAGAAAGAAATGTCTATTCCTCAAATCGGAGATCATGATGTATTGGTAGAAATCCATGCAGCAAGCTTAAATCCGATTGATTTTAAAATAAAAGAGGGCAAGGTAAAGCTCTTGCTGAATTACAAGATGCCATTGATCCTTGGAAATGATTTTTCCGGTGTTGTGGTCAAGGTGGGTAAACAGGTGAACGCTTATAAACCTGGAGATGAGGTATATGGCAGACCTCGTAAAGACAGAATTGGAACTTTGGCTGAATACATTGCTGTCCATGAAGAAGACATCTCGCTGAAGCCCCAAAACTTAAACTTTGAAGAAGCAGCATCCATTCCACTGGTCGGACTTACGACATATCAAGCCTTTTACGATATTTTGAACCTGCAGAAAGGCCAAAAAATATTAATTCACGCAGGATCAGGAGGGGTTGGAACGTTTGCCATCCAACTGGCCAAATTAATGGGAGCTTATGTTGCCACTACTGCAAGCGATAGAGGTTACGAATTAGTCCAATCCCTTGGTGCAGATCGTATCATCAATTATCGCAAAGAAAATTTTGAAGAAATACTGTCGGGATATGATGCGGTGTATGACACGATAGGAGGCGAGGTACTGGAAAAATCCTTTCAAGTACTTAAGCCGAATGGAAAAATAGTTTCCATTTCCGGCTTGCCAAACGCGAGATTCGGGCGAGAAGCCAACTTAGGCTGGTTAAAGACAACGCTGCTATCGATTGTGAGCCATAAGATTACAACTCTTGAGAAGAAAAACCAAGTAAGATATCATTTTCTCTTTATGAAACCAAGCGGGGTGCAATTAGAGCGAATAAAGGGTTACTTGGAGGGAGGTCTCATTAAACCGGTTATTGATAAGGTTTATGATTTCAAGGATGCCGGGCAAGCGTTTCATTATCTCGAAGGGGGAAGTGCCAAAGGAAAGGTCATCGTTAAAATGAAGTAAGGGTTCATTGGAGATGGATACCGTTCTTGTCCGAATGGAGGGCAAGAACGGATACTATAATTCTCTTTATTTTATCGGTATCCAGATTTGAGGTGGCTGGTGAGGTCCTGGATATACTTCAAGTTCAGGTATACCCGCATGCTCGTAAGTGTTGGAAGGGAACCATTCAGAAATAATCTGCTGCCAAGGTTAACCGTCTTCGTCTGATATATTCGGCTACCGTAACATCAGTTAATAAGGTTAGGGAAGGAGGAGAGGGAAAACCCAATCCACACGTAAAAAAAAGATGACCCCCTGATGATTTCAAAGGCCATCTTTTGGCAAACGAAAAAAAAGAATTGAACGAAAAATAACGCTATGATATAATCGTTAGCGCCATTGACAAACAAATATAAAGTATGTACTTGTTTTTATCCCTACTTTAATTGTACATCTGGAATTTTGATTTGTCAATGCTCTTTTTCATCCCAAAAATAGGAAAAGGAGTGGTTCGGAGAGATGCAAACAAAAGATTGGCAGCTGGAACAGGAAAGGCTGGACTCTGTAAGGAACAAACTACAGGCCAAAATCACAGAATTGGAGCCTGAGGTTGCCGGGATGTGGGACCAGGCTTCGGAAATTCGCAAGCGCTTTTGGGAAGAAGTGACGATCAATACCAGCACCCACGAAGATTTCGAAGAGACCTTCTACACCATTAACCAGCAGTCCGCGGTATTGGCCGAGCGGGAACGGGGTCACATGCGGTTGACGCAGCAATGGAATAACATGAAGCGTTTGCTCCCGTCCCCTTATTTTGGCCGCATCGACTTTCAAGAGAAAGGTCTGGCCCTCACTGATCAGATCTATATCGGCGTATCTTCTTTTGTCGACGAAGACGGATTGAGCTTTCTGATCTATGATTGGCGTACACCGATCGCGAGCATGTACTACGACTCTTCCCCAGGCGTAGCGTCCTATGTGACACCGATCGGACGAATCGATGGGAAAATGGAGCTCAAACGGCAATTTCAGATCCATAATGGACAAATCAACAACATGTTTGATGCAAACGAAACGATTGGAGACCAATTGTTGCAGCAAGTGCTCGGTAAAGGTGCAGATTCACAAATGAAAAGTATCGTGGCAACCATTCAGAAGGAACAAAACGCCATTATCCGTAATGACACAAGCCGAATGCTAATCGTACAAGGAGCAGCCGGTAGCGGTAAAACTTCCGCAGCCTTACAGCGGGTGGCGTACTTATTATACAAACACCGCCAGACGATCAGTGCTGATCAGATCGTCCTGTTCTCACCGAATCCGATGTTTGGCAGTTATATTTCCACTGTTCTTCCGGAGCTCGGTGAAAATAATATGCAGCAGACTACTTTTCAACAATTTCTCGACTATTGGCTCGGCTCATCGCTGCGTCCGGAGGATGTCTTTGATCAGATTGAATATGTACTGACTGCGCATGAAGCTCCAGGTTATGAGGCTCGGCTTCAGGGGATTGAATATAAAGCCTCCGATGCTTTTCTGCAAGCCTTGCAGAACTATGGAAACTGGTTGGGGCAGGAAGGTATGCGATTCAACAGCATTCGGTTTCGAAATCGTGATTTGATTACTGCGGAGCAAATGAGAGCCAAATTTTACGGTTATGATCGTTCCCTGCCCTTTCTAAATCGCGTTGTTCTCTTACAGGAGTGGCTGCTGAAAGAGCTGGCTTCCCTGGAACGCAATGAACGTGAAGAATCGTGGGTACAGGAAGAATTGAATTATCTCGACAACGATCAGTATGCGGATATCTTCGAAGTACTGCATAAAGATAAGGAAGTCTTTGATATCGCGGAACAGTACGCCCAAATTCGTGAGAAGATAAGCAAGAAGCGTCGAGAAGATGAAGGTGACTTTGACTTTGCCCAGAAGGAAGAGGAACTGCTCGGCCGCAAGATCGTGAAAGAACGGTTTATCCCACTAAGAAAAGGTATCAAGAAATTCTCGTTTGTTGATATCAAAGGCATATATGGCGATTTGTTTGTTGACGAAGAAGCTTATCGGGAGAAAACGAATGCTGCGGTTATCCCCTCGCTATGGCCTGAGATATGCAGTCAAACCAAGGAAAGCCTGCTCCGGAACGAGTTGTTCCATGAGGATGCGACTCCCTATTTGTATGTAAAAGAACTGATAGAAGGTGTCCGGACAAACACGGAAATCAAGTATGTCTTCGTTGATGAAGGTCAGGATTATTCAACATTTCAATATGAATATCTCAAAAAGCTGTTCCCCCGAGCCCGTATGACTGTGCTCGGCGATTTCGGGCAAGCGATTTTCACGCAGGCTACCAATTTGGCCGCAGCTGATTCACCACTGGTCCGTCTCTACGGTGAAGCCGAAACAAGCCTTTTCTCCCTAGTTCGCAGTTATCGCTCTACGAAGGAAATCGTTGAATTCACAAGAGTGATGCTTCCAGATGGAGATGAAATTGTACCCTTTGAAAGAAAAGGCCAAAAGCCCCTGCTGACGAGAAGAAACGACAAAGAGAAGCTGGCTGCACAAATAGTCGCAGATATCGCTGCGCTAAGAGCCGAGGGCTTTGAATCCATCGCGATCATTACGAAGACAGCCGCCGAAAGCCACAAGGCTCATGAATCGTTGCAGAGTCAAGGAGGCGAAGGTTTGCAGCTCGTTACGAAGGAAACGTTCAACTTTGAAAAAGGTGTAATGGTCATCCCTGTGTACCTCGCCAAAGGTGTAGAGTTCGATGCAGTCTTGGTGTATGATGCTTCCTCTGGAGCTTATGGTCGAGACAATGAACGCAAGCTTCTTTATACGGCGTGTACGCGCGCTATGCATCGCCTTCATCTATACACAACGGGTGATTGGTCACCTTTCATACAGGCCTTGTCAGCCGATTTGTATGAGGAATCAGGGACCTTTACAACGGAATAAACATGCTCGCATTGTCTGATCTAGCTGCGTATACGAATGGAGTCAATCAAACAAGTAGAACGAGTCGCCTTTTGGGCGACTTTTTTTTGAATTTCTAAGTCATTATAGAGACGAATTTGTTAGCTGCAGCCTTTGGATTATTTCCATATTGTTATACTCAGCATAAATTTTATTATATGGGTGGACTAAGATTACAGTTATATAATAGAAATACGTAACCAGAAGAATAGATTGCATACATAAAGTATAGAGGAGCTAAGATCATGTTAACCAAAATGAACTTGCAGGGAAGCTGGGAGCTTCAACTGGATGAACATAAACAAGGCGTACAAGGCCCATTTGACGATACCATAAAGCTGCCGAACACGACTTCTCATGCACACAAAGGAAGAAAGAATGATGTGGCTCACATCGGGTCTTTGACTGATGAATATTCATATGAAGGGTGGGTGTGGCTGAAGCGGGAGATTGATATACCGGCAACGGTTGCTGGCAAGAAATGCAGTTTGTATCTGGAACGCACGCGCATAACCAAGTTATGGGTCGATGGTGAAGAAGTTGGAGCACAAGATAGCTTCAACACCCCCCATGTGTACAGCTTGCCGGAAGGGCTATCGGAGGGAAAACACACCCTCACCATCCGGGTCGATAATACGGACTATCCGACGAAAGGCGGGCATCTTACATCCGTCGATACTCAGACCAACTGGACCGGAATTACCGGGAAGATGGAGCTTCATTTTTACCACGACGTGCACATGGGTGAGGTACAGATCTATCCCGATGCTAAAGAACGAACATTCAGAATCACAAGTACATTGTCCAAATCGATACCAGGTACGGTGCTGTCCGTTACTGCGCAAACCTACAAGCCCCGTTTAAAAGAGACTCATGGATATGTGGCATCAGACAGAAATCATGTGGTGAATAAGCAAACCTATCTATGCAACAAGGACGAAGTTAATGTGCTCTACAAGATGGGAGACGACGCATTGCTCTGGAGTGATTCAGATCCACATCTGTATGTGCTGACCCTTACTCTGTTGGGAGAACATGGCGATGTGCTGGATACAACCGAAATCATAACAGGACTGCGAGATTTTGAAGCTAATGGAGATGCTTTTACAATCAACGGTCGAAAGACCTTTCTTCGTGGAAAACATGATGGTCTAATCTTCCCGCTTACAGGTTACGCGCCAACCGATGTGGATGAATGGCTGCGAATCCTGAGTATTTCCAAATCATATGGTATAAATCATTATCGTTTCCATACCTGTTGTCCGCCTGAAGCAGCGTTCACCGCTGCAGATATGCTTGGTATCTATATGGAGCCTGAATTGCCATTCTGGGGAACGATTACGGATGAATTTGACTCACAGCATAATCAAGCTGAACAGGACTATCTCATTCGTGAAGGCTTTGCCATGCTCAAGGCGTATGGGAATCATCCTTCTTTTGTAATGATGTCACTCGGTAATGAACTTTGGGGCAGTAAAGAAAGACTGAATGCCATAATCAAAGCGTATAGAGCATTTGATCCACGCCATCTGTACACCCAGGGTTCAAACAATTTTCAATTCACTCCGTTGATTCTAGAGGAAGAGGATTTTTACTGTGGCGTACGTTTTTCCAAAGATAGACTTTTCCGCGGCTCCTATGCCATGTGTGATGCTCCGTTGGGTCATGTTCAAATCGATGTGCCAGGTACTCTGAAGGACTACGACGACATGATCATGCCCGTTGGGACAGTTTCGAAGAGTGAGGGAATTCAAGCAGAAGAGTCGGAGATTCAAATTCAATATGGCACGGAAGCTAAGACCGTCAAAGCAGCTTCTGTTGAACAACAGCTCATTCCACATCTACCCGTCATCTCCCATGAAATTGGACAATATGCCATGTACCCGGATTATGAAGAGATCGAGAAGTATACCGGGTCACTGAAGGCAAAAAACTTCGAGGTGTTTCGGGAGCGATTGCAATCCAAAGGGATGGGACATCTGGCTGAACCCTTTTTCAAAAGCTCTGGCAAACTTGCAGTAGCCTGCTATAAGGAGGAGCTTGAGGCGGCATTTCGATCCAACCATCTGGCAGGATTTCAATTGCTCGATCTTCAGGATTTTAGTGGGCAGGGAACAGCACTGGTAGGTATTTTGGATGCCTTTATGGATTCGAAAGGGCTGGTTACTCCCGAGGAGTGGAGGACGTATTGCTCTGATGCTGTCCTTCTGGCCCGATTCGAGAAATATAACTATAATTCGGGTGAAGATTTCAATGCCCATATTCAATTAAGGTACTACCGAACGGATTCATTGAAGGGTCGTACCGTGGAGTGGGAAATGCGTGATTCGGATCAATTGCTTGCACAAGGAAAAGACGAGATTTCCTTTGTCTTTGGAGAAACCTGGTTTGAGATTAGCCACATAAAGTTCAAGCTGCCTGATGTGAAAAAGATGACGCCGATCACTTTATCCCTGTATATTCCAGCTACGGATATTCGGAAACAATATGACCTATGGGTATACCCTGATCAGGATGTGACAGCTATTGAGCATGACTATATTTATAAGGAGCTGTCCGATGAAGTCATTGCCTTACTGGAAAAAGGCGAGAGCGTGCTGCTGCTCCCAACACTCAAGGATAACGATAATTCAATCGAAGGCACATATTGTACCGATTTCTGGTGTTATCCGATGTTCCGGTCCATTTCGGAAAGCATGAACAAGCAAGTTCCCGTTGGCACACTCGGCCTTCTAATTAATAACTCGCACCCGGCATTGAAGCACTTTCCAAGTGAGACCCATTCCACTTATCCTTGGTGGCATATCGTTATGAATTCACGGTCTATTATTTTGGATAACGTCACAGAGAATGTTCAGCCATTCGTTCAAACCATCGATAATTTTGAACGTAATCATAAGCTGGGACTGCTGTTTGAATGCCGGGTTGGAAGAGGAAAGCTCCTGGTTGGGGCCCTAAATTATAATAAATTGATTAGCCAGACGGAAGGACGGCAATTACTTTACAGCCTTGCACAATATGTAAAAAGTGAGGAATTCCTGCCGGAAGACAAGGTAGAGCTGGGAGAGCTTCGACTGTTGTTAGGCAAGAAATAAACAAATTTATTTAACGTAAAAATTATTATGTAAACTAATTATAAAACAAGTGTTTTCTTTTTACCTTAGTGACATAAAACCTCCATCATATGTAAACCGTAATGGGGTACGCATGAAGGAGGATACATATGAAAAGTCATGTGCATCAAAAAGAAGACGACAAACTGAGCTGGATTAGTCTTTCCTTATTTGGAGTGGGATGTACGCTGGGCACCGGATTTTTCCTCGGAACAAGTCTCGCCATTCATTGGTCCGGTTTATCCGTGCTTGTACTTTTGGTGCTGGCTGCTGCAGGGACCTATTTTGTATTTGGAGCATTGGCTCAGATGACGGCAGAAGATCCGAAGGAAGGGGCTTTTCGAACATATGCAGGAGAAGCGTTCGGCCCTTGGGCCGGTTTCGGGAGCGGCTGGATGTATTGGGCTTCCGAAATGCTGATCATGGGCAGTTCATTAACGGCGCTCGGATTGTTCTCTCAATTTTGGTTTCCCAAGTTTCCATTGTGGGCGTTTGTGGCGGTATATGCATGCATTGGATTATTCATCGCTGCATTGGGAGCCAAAGGGTTAACTCAAACGGAGAATGTGCTTGCCGTAATCAAGTTAGCTGCAACGGTTGCTTTTATCGCGATTGCAGCAGCAGCTTGTCTGGGCTGGTTAGATGTGAAGATTACACCACAGAAAATAACGAATGAATGGTTCCCACACCAAATAAAAGGCGTGTGGACCGGGTTTATTTATGCTTTTTTTGCCTTTGCCGGGATTGAGGTCATGGGTTTAATGGCAGCCAAGCTGAAAGAACCTAAGGATGCAGTGAAATCAGGCAGAGTGATGTTGTTAACCGTCAGTACGCTGTATGTTGTGGCGATTGCCTTGATCCTGCTACTGGTCCCCGCTTCAAAATTAACACCAGACGAGAGTCCTCTTGTCAAAGCGATGTCATCGATTGGATTTACGGTCGTGGTTCATATTTTCAATGGAATTTTGATTATTGCCGGGTTCTCCACGATGGTCGCTTCAATCTATGCGATTACATCCATGTTGGTTAAACTGGGTGAGGACGGAGATGCACCGAAGATGTTTACGAAGACGTGGGGGAAAAAGAGTATGCCCCTGCATGCATTAGGATGCACTGCGGCCGGATTAATCCTTTCTACTCTCCTGGCGTTATGGATGCCTAAAAGCCTATTCGAATATGTAACAACTGCAGGCAGCTTGGTATTAATGTATACCTGGCTTCTGATATGCATCACGTATATCAAGAAAATGAAGCCAACAAGTTGGAATCGTATCAAAGTATGGACGGCCATGGTTCTTATCCTTGCAGCAGTAGCTGGGACGGCTATGGAAAAAGCCAGCAGAAGAGGTCTGCTGGCCAGTATAGGTCTTGTTGTATTGATTGCCTTGATTACTTACATTGTAAACAAAGTACGGAAACCGCGACCTTCACCTTCCACTAAACCATCAAAATCCTGATTGGTGTATCGTATCAGCTATTTCGTCAGTTTGCTAATGGCTTGCTTCATGCTTATGAACGGACACTTGGAAGGGGACTGCTCGTTATCGGGGAGGAAATACTGTTTCCATTCCAGATTATCCTGCTGTCCATACCACATGAGCGAAGGGTGAGCCGGAACTGCATCATAGGCTGCCAAACGCTTGCGAATCAAAGTTTTCATTTTCCGGCCAAGAGGTGTGTTGTCATTAATCGATTCAAACACCCACCGTGGTTGAAAAGCAAACATCAGATAAGGGAAATGCCTACTGGCTCTAAGCTCGTGTGCAGGAGTGGCACAGAAACAAAAGTATGGCTCCCCGCCAAAACAAAATTCCCATGTGGTTTCATGTGGATCAGTTGAAATATGTTCAGGCCAAGTGGCAGTATCAAGTGAGCTTACCTGGTTAAGCATCTCCCAAAACAAGGATTGATACTGCTCCACTGTTGTGTTATTTCTCAAATCATCCGGTGTCTCGCAAATGACAACCAAAGAAGCGTAATGTCCCGTGTCCCTGGAAACGGGTCCGTATTGATTAAGTAATTTCGCCATGTCTTCAGCAGAAGCATGTGTACGTGGATCACTTGCGAATCCGTATCTCAGATGTCCCGAGAGAAAACCCATGCGCCCGGGTACACAAGGGTAGGTATTGCCCTCATCTGCAATCATATTGGCAAATTTCGAATAAGCGTCCTGCTGCCATTCGGGCAGATCTTTAAATAATGCATTTATTTCATCCGCACTGTACAGCTCTGCCATGATTCTCCAACTCCATTCCACATGATACCGTTAACGTATTAATGCGGATGGCGTTGGGTGACTGTCCAGTGTAGTTTTTATGTCAGAAAAAGATGGAGCGTACCGCTTCAAATCCGAAGTACAGGCCAAAACCGATCAGGCAAATGCCTGAGATGATAGAGATCCAGCGCAAGACGGCTTCGTTGCTGTGTTTATGAAATCGGCTGGCCATGCCTGCCATGATGACGTCCCATACAAGGATTCCTATGAAAATACCAGAACTGTACAGTAAAAGATGAGCGGTGTCGGTATGCTTCACGGTTGTAGCAAGAATAGAGCCGTAAATCCCGAGCCAGAATAAAATATTCAGGGGATTGGACAAAGCCATGAGAAAACCAGAAACAAAGGATTTTCCAACCCTTGCTTCTGCTGCAGAGGAAGCCTGAATTCCATCTTTTAACTTGGATAGTGTCTCTACACCGGTATACACCAGAATAAAGCTGCCAAAAGACCAAAGAAATGAACGCATAAAAGGCGTGTCCAGAAAATGGGCAACTCCAAAGTAGATCAGAAGCATGTACACCAAATCGGCAAACATGGCTCCCAGTCCCAAAATCCAGGCATGCATAAATCCGTGGCGAGCTCCTCGATCCAACTGAGCGGCATTAATCGGACCAATTGGAGCCGATAATGAGATTCCCAGAATAATATAACTGAACAGTACAGACATATACGCGTTCACTCCTTAACGGGTTCGACGAATTGTACCGGTAAGTCACACACACATATGGGTACAAGTCATCGTATTCCCATTTGCAGCAAATTAGTACAAGGTGGTTACATCGTATATTAAACGGTAGGAGACTGCACATCTAATTGAACGGGAGTACAATGGTAGCCGTTGCAAGAACTCTCTTCACAGGGACAAGCAGACAAACCGATGATCAGATCCGTCAAAGCTTCCATTTCCACATAATCACCAGCGCTCGATTCGGGTGCGATAACATCAATTTTCCCCTCGCCGTCTACAACGGAATTCATAAATAAGTTGAATGGATAGTGCTGATCCGGGGGAACGATACCGAAAGGTTCCAGAGCCGTATTCAGGTTGTGATAACAACTGGGGTGGTCTTTTTTATTATACAAAACCTCATACATCTCCGGGCGGCAAGCCGAATTAAAAAAATCATGAATGCCTACAGTTTCTTGAACAATGGAAATGAGAGGTTCATAACGGTTGGAATACAGGCATTGACCCGGTTTAATCCTGTAAGTGCGCAGGACATCGAGTGTTACACCGGGATCAAGTCGATTATTGATATTTTGCGCATCGTAAGCAACAAAATCAACCACTTGTTGCCCCTCCAGATCAGTTACACGGATCAGCGAGCCTTTCTTCACTCTAAGCGCGTAACCTGTTTTGGCAGGAATATGAATAGACTGCTTATGGGATTCGGCTGAATTCATCCGCATTTCCTCCGATGTTTTTTATCTCAGTATGCGGAGGTGATATTAGTTTCATGCACTATTGAGTAATGCAGCAGATGACTTTGAAAGATAAGTGTAAGCTGGCCAAGATACGTCTGAAATGGATTGCATTTATGCTGGGAAAAGGGGATTGCCTTTCATCCCAACCCAGAGATCGGAAGCTTCCAGCTGTCCAGCTAGATGGAGCAACCAGTCTTCGCGGCCTTTGGTTGCCATAATCTGTACACCCATGGGCAGACCTTCAGGAGTCAGATGTACAGGAACACTCATGGCTGGTTGGCCCGTCAAATTTGCGAGCTGAGTGAACGGAGTGTAAGTAAGACTTGGTTCAAACATCTCATAAATCAGCTGCTGCTGTTGGATCTTGTCCAAATCGCTAATGTGCATCAAATGCTGAATCTGTTCATCATGAGGGGTCAATTCTCCGATCTTGGGTGCTGGAAAAGCATTGACAGGTGTGACATAAAAATCATACCGTTCAAACAATGTAGACATCTGAGCTGCGGCAACATCCCATTCGGCCAGACTATGTACGAATTCGGCAGCCGATACTTTTTTGCCGGCTTCAGCCAGAACCCAGGACTCGATCTCCATATCATCAGATGTTAGTACTCTGCCCATGGAACGTTCCATGGAAGAGATCATCGCCGCCATTTCGCCGCTGTTCATCATGTAATAGTTCTCCATCAGTTTGACACCGTTAACCGGACTCAGCTTTTCTTCAACCTCATGACCCTGTTCTTCTAACCAGCGTACCATCTTATATACAGCTTCTTTGGCTTCATCACTCACAGGTGAACCTACAGGCGAAGCTGTTGTGTAAGCGACTTTCAGTTTGCGTTGATGAGGATAATGCATATCAGTCAGGTAGCTGCTTGGAAAGAGGGGAGCATGAAACGCAGCTTCGGGTTGAATCACTTGCAGTGTATCCAGTAAAGCAGCGCTGTCACGAACCGAACGGGACAAGGCAAAATCAATTGATGCACCCTGCCACTGACGACCAACTCCCGGTCCAACAGGTGTTCGTCCACGTGTAGGTTTGAGTCCGAACAAGCCGCTGAATGATGCAGGGATTCGGATGGAACCGCCACCGTCACTGGCTCCCGCAAGGGGGACGATACCCGAGGCTACTGCGGCTGCGGCGCCTCCACTTGAACCTCCTGGCGAGTGATTTGTATTCCATGGATTTCGACTTGGGCCGTGAAGACGGGGCTCGGTAATGTTTTTCAGGCCAAATTCCGGCGTATTGGTATGTCCAATGATAATGAAGCCTGCATCACGCAGACGGGCAACGAAATTGGAATTCCGCTGTGCACGATGCTCACTGAGAAGACGAGAACCCGAGGTGAGAATTTCACCCTCCAGGGATTGAGAGATATCCTTCAATAACAGAGGCACGCCGGCAAAGGGCTGCTCTCCCGGACGAACTATAACCGCTTCCTGACGTGCACGTGTTTCATATGTACGAATAACCGCATTGAGCTGCGGGTTCACTTCTTCCAGGCGTGCATACGCCGCTTCCAGCAATTCGACAGGAGATATCTCCCGTGCGCGAACCAATTCAGCCAAGCCTATGGCATCGTAGGATGTATATGAAAATGATGAAGATGAAGACATGATAATCGTTCCTCTCTAAATTGACTTGATTTACTATTCCATATGTCATCGTACCACCGGAATACTGAAAAGACAAAAGGCACTGTGCATCTCGAAGGATGCGCAGTGCCTTGATTCATTTTATATATGAAAGTCAATCCGTACGAAGCTTAGGTGCAGCGTCAGCCGGAGTCGCCGATCGTTCCTGCTGTTTGGAGATGGCGAACAGAGCAATCCAGATCAGAATGAAGCCCACCAGTTGCTCCCAAGTAATTAATGTACGGAATGCAATCCAGTTTACGAGTACACCGGCCATCGGGAAGCTTAGTTCTGCAAGTGTTGCAACAGAGGCTTTGGTGGAAGAGAGGCCTTTGTAATATAACAAAAGACTTAGTAACCCTGGCAGTAAGGCCTGGCCCAGAATATTAAGTGCCACAGCCGCCTGTTCACCTGTAGCGGAAGGGAATGTCCAGGCAGCACCTTCGTTCCACGTCATAAAGATCAGCAGTGGCAAGGCCACAACAAAGCGCAGGGAGGTGACTGTTTCATAACGGGTTTGCCCCAGCATCAGCCGCCCCATAACCGTTGAACCGCCCCACAATGCAGCTGCACCCAGCGATAACAGGCTGCCTGCATGAATCCAATTGTTCCAGTTGCCAAGGGGAAGGGTGAATCCGAACGTGAGCAGGTATGTTCCTGCAAGTGCAATGATAAACAATCCACCGAAGCGGCGAGGCAATGTTTCTTTCAATAGAAGCTTAGCCAGAACAATCGCAAATAGCGGCTGCATCTTTTGCAATAACAAAACAGTGTTGGGATCGTTATGGGTAAGCGCCAGAGTGAACAATACCGTGGCGAGAGCAGATCCTCCCCAGGAGATAAAGATCACGGCAATCCAGTGGCGTGCACGCAGGTTTTTCAGATCAGCCCGAAATTTCCACAATACGGGGATTGCCACAAGGCTGACAATAATATGTTCCACCAGTACAATCTGAGTGGAGGTCATCGTTTTGAGCAAAATAATACGGAACAGAGGATCTACACCCCAAAGGGCGGCGCCGAGCACGACGAGCCAGAATCCGGTATTACTTCGTTCCTTGCGGTAAACGGTTGATGCAGGTTGTGTCTTTTCCATATTCAGGACTCCTTCGTCAGAACACGGAATCTTCAGTTGGCAAAATCGACAAAAGCCCCCGTTTTGGTATACACCAAATAAACGGGGGCTCAATCATTGACATGTCGTACGGAAATAAGGCTTCCCGTAACGGCATGTCAATGTGTTGATCTTCTCTCATCCGGACTGTACCGTCGGCCTTGGAGTCACACCAAGTCAGTCGCTGAATCCCTACATTGGGTCAAACAGCGAGTCGCGGGCTGGTTCCGAAGAACATCACCGCCGGTTGGGAATTGCACCCTACCCCGAAGATCCTATTCAATTATATAGTGTGTTGAACAAGTTGTAACATTAATAAGTCCATCTTATTCCTGTAAGCGCTAGCAGTTCAAGTGTTTTTTTAGAATATGATATTCCAGCTTCCTTGTTGTCTGCGTAATAATACAATCTGGCCTGCATGATAGGCATCGTGGAGTATCCAGCGGGCAAGTTCATGTGCCCATTTTCCATCCGTATCCATGTAAGGGGCTTCGAGATCGGATTCTTCTAATGAAGCGAGCTGATCACGAAGCTGTCCGGCTAATTGCGTTGTTTTTTCCATAAGTGTACTCCAGCCAGTGGCATCGGAAGAGTCTCCAGGATCTCCGAAGGTGGATTCATTGTTTTCGGCAGGTGTACCGGAGGGTGTTTTTCCCTGAATGCGACTCAGCAAGCGTTGATTATAATAGTACATATGGTTGACCAACTGCCAGATGCTTAATCCACCGGATGAAGGAACCCAGGCTGCCTGTTCAGCAGTCAGTCCTTCGAGTGCCTTGGATAAAGGTACAATCCAGTTACATTGATCCCAAGTGTCATCTTTCTGAATGAGCAATAGTTCTGTTGCTGTTGTCGTCATTGATTTTTCCTCCCTAAAATGAATTCATGGTAACTAGCTAAAGTGCTTAAATATGGTTACAATTAATATAACTCAAACATGAATGATTGTAACTATCTTTTTTCGTTTTAGACAGTTACAATTTAGCGGAGGCACATATGGATAGACTATGGACTGATTTTGTGAACAGTGATTACCATGACTGGCGTGGTGGGGATCGTTCAGAGGACAGGCTTGGTAAAGCCGAATGGCAGCAGGCATTCCTCAAACAATGGCAACTGAATGCACCTATACCTGCTTCTTCTGAAGAAGAGGGAGCTTTGAGAAACTTCAGAAATGAATTGCAAGCTATTGCAACTCGTTTATCTGATGGTAATACATTGACGGATAGAGACCAGGAATGGCTTAACGGCATGATGCAAGAAGGACAGGTTATAAGAAGACTGAACACTGGAGATGAGGGACTGAATCTTTCACTTATTCCTGTAGGAACTCAATGGCAGCAGGTCATGGCAGAGGTCGCAGCCGATTTTGCCATCACAGTAGTTGAAGGGGATGGGCGAAGAATTCGTATCTGTGACAATACGGATTGCCGTTGGATTTTCTATGACGATACACGCAGTAGAACCCAGAAATATTGTGATGACAAGATGTGTGGTAATCTGATGAAGGTAAGAAGATTTCGGGCAAAACAGAAGAAAGATCAGCAGCAAGAGTAAGGTATATGCAAGGAAAGTGGAATTTACTGTAGTTTGCAACAGACAGGAAATATTCAATAAGATTTTTGTAAATCCAAAATTGAATCTTACCAACCACTTCTATATAATGGTTATATACTTAAAATATTTCAGCTAGTCATTTCATCAGAGATTAACATCCAGGATTCAAGCGTATATCCAACAAAAAACAATGATTGGAGATGTGGCTTGTGGGGACAAGTTATCTACTGAAAAATGGTTGTGTGTTGTCTATGGATTCGTCGGTGGGTCAGTATAAACGGGCGGACGTTCTCATTGAGGATTCTCTTATAACAGCTATCCAGCCCGACCTGAGTTGTATTGAAGCAGAAGTGATAGATGCATCGGAGATGATTATACTCCCTGGACTTGTAGATACGCACCGGCATGTATGGGAGTCGCTTGTAAAAACAGCGGGAACCAACTGGTCACTGCCGGTCTATCTGCAAAATCTCTATTATGGAGCGATGGGAAGTAAACTCCGGCCACAAGACAGCTATATCGCCAATTTGCTAGGTTCTTTGGAAGCGCTTAATGCAGGAGTGACCACGGTGCTTGACTGGAGTATGCCGTATTCACCGGAGCACACGAATGAACTGATTCGCGGACTTCAGGATGCGGGGATTCGGTCGGTTTTCGCTTATGGTGTACCAGGTGAGACGCCCTACTGGAACAGGGAGAGCCAGCTGACGTATTCGAATGATGTGAGAAGAGTCAAGGAACAGTATTTTTCTTCACGGGATCAGCTACTTACGTTTGGTCTTGCTATTCGTGGTCCGGAGTTCAGCCATTGGGATACCACAGTGAAGGAAATTCAGCTTGCCCAAGAGCTGGATGCGATATGTTCCATGCATGTTGGCTTTGGAAGCTGGGGATCTGTGGACCGCTCGGTAAGCAAATTATATGAGGCTGGTTTGCTGAATCCGGGTCTGAACGTCGTACACGGAAATACAATGGATACGGATGAGTATAAAATGTTAGCCGATAGCGGCGCCTCGCTGTCCGTCACACCGGAAGTGGAGATGATGATGGGGCATGGGTACCCGGCAACGGGGTACTTCCTTGAAAATGGCGGAACTCCAACGCTCGGAGTCGATGTTGTAACATCAACAGGTGGGGATATGTTCTCCCAGATGAAATTTGCCCTTCAAGCTGAACGATCCCGGGAAAATGAACAGCTTTTGCTGCAGGGTGAAATGCCTGGTGAGCTTAATCTGCAATCCAGTCAAGTTCTGAGATTTGCAACTTCTGCTGGGGCGAAGGCTCTGGGACTTGAGCGGAAGATCGGTACGCTTACGCCAGGTAAAGAAGCCGATCTGATTATGATCCGAACCACCGACCTTAACTTGTTCCCGGTTCATGATCCGGTTGGAGCCGTCGTTCAATTTGCCAATCCATCCAATGTGGATACTGTCTTTGTAGCAGGTCGTCCGGTGAAGCGTGAAGGTAAGCTGCTGCATGTCGATCTGAATGAGGTCCGGCGGAAGGCTTTGGACAGCAAGGAATATCTGCTATCTCAATATCGGATGTCGGATGCAGAGCGAATTGTATTTTCATAAGTTAGACGATCCATGTGAGTGAAAGGTGATTCTCTTCTGGAATTCAATAGAGTTGATGTTCACATCTCACTTATAGATCTAATAGCGATAAAACTGATGGGCCGCATACGAGTATGCGGCTCTTTTGCGTACCTGTATATCGTGCAAGATGACAGGGGAGCAAGGAATAAACCGCAAAAAGAGGGAAAAGGCACTGTATTTGCGTAATTGCATGTAACAACGAGTTTGTGGTGTTTTGTTAAAGAAAAAAGCTGTTAAAAAACTGCGCATAATATAAATTATACGCAGTTTTGTTTTAAAACGATTTTCATATTCAGCCCTGCCCAACAGATCATGATAATTTTCGTCTGGAATGGACAGAATATACCATCATCCCAAAATAAATTTAACAAAGCAACGCGACAAAGTGTAGAAATCGATAGATTTTTGTAGATGGTCAGTAAGATAGAACAAAGGACTTTTTCATAGAACAGATGGACCAAACAAAAAAATTGAAGTATAGGGACACAATCATTATTTTCAACACGAGAGGAAACTGTGTATGAACCAAAACCAGAATCGATCTTCCCTGTTTCGAAAAAAGCCGATTGCCACCGGAGATAACGAAAGCAACATGTTAAAAAGGGTGCTTGGCCCATTGGATCTAATGACCCTCGGGGTAGGTGCGATTATCGGTACGGGTATCTTTGTACTCACAGGCGTTGCTGCCGCAAAATATGCAGGTCCCGGTTTGGTACTTTCTTTTCTACTGGCAGGTATTATCTGCGCCTTCGCTGCTTTGTGTTACTCGGAGTTTGCATCCAGTGTGCCTGCTTCAGGAAGTGCGTATACATATAGCTATACCGCTTTTGGCGAAGTCATTGCCTGGATTCTCGGATGGGATCTTATTCTGGAATACGGATTTGCGAGTGCGGCTGTTGCCAGCGGTTGGTCTGGATATTTTCAAACGTTATTGTCCGGATTCGGGTTGCAATTACCCCATGCATTCACCAGTGCATTTAGTCCTGAAAAAGGTACCTATTTTGATATCACCGCAGCGGCGATCACGTTAATCATTACATTCCTGCTCACCCGTGGGGTGAAAGAGGCTGCACGTGCCAACGGAATTATGGTAGCGATTAAAATTATCGTGGTGCTGATCTTCATCGGTGTGGGTGTGTTCTATGTGCAGCCGGATAACTGGCAGCCATTCCTTCCCTTTGGGATCTCAGGGGTAACCGCAGGGGCGGCAACGGTATTTTTTGCTTACATCGGTTTCGATGCGGTCTCTACGGCTGCGGAAGAAGTGAAACGTCCTCAACGGGACTTGCCAATCGGTATTATTGCATCCCTTGCGATTTGTACGGTGCTTTACATCGTTGTATCGTTGATCCTGACAGGAATGGTGCCTTTTCACATGCTGAATGTGAGTGATCCGGTTGCCTTTGCTTTTGAATTTGTGCAGTTGAAAGGATTGTCCTGGATTGTTTCGCTTGGAGCGATTACGGGAATTACCACAGTATTACTTGTTATGATGTATGGTCAGACACGTTTGCTTTATTCCATGTCACGGGACGGACTCTTGTCTCCGGTGTTCTCCAAAGTCAGTGGCAAAAGCCAAACGCCTGCTACGGGTACTTGGGTTGCTGGAATCATCGTCGCTTTATTCTCGGGTTTCATCTCTCTTGGCCATCTGGCGGAGTTGACCAACATCGGAACACTGTTTGCTTTCGCGGTGGTAAGTCTGGGGATTATCGTATTGCGGAAAAACAACCCGGAGCTGAAAAGGGGATTCCGCGTGCCTTTCGTTCCACTGATTCCTATTCTGAGTGCTGTTGGTTGTATGTATCTCATGACACGTCTTGCTGCTCTGACCTGGATCACGTTCTTCGGTTGGTTGATTATTGGTTTAATCATCTACTTTGCCTACGGTCGTCATCACAGTCATTTGAATCCGGAACGGCGTATATCGAACACGTTCAAAACAACAAAGGTGAAATAGATCTTATAGCTGATTCTTATATTGTAGAGATATCGTGAAAGGTTACTAAATTAATTTGTAACCCTGGAGCTATACGTGAATAGAGTCAACTGCATTGTCTCATACTGCATCGCCAAAATGGCGCGGTATGGGGCTTTTTTTGTGAGAACAGTTCGTGTAATACGAAAAAAATGATCATGTATAAGGATATATATGGGTATCTAATAAGTAATACATCAGTCCTTGTGAGCGGAACCGGGGTTGCGGTCAGGGCAAATATGACATATATTTGGGGGTGTGACATGCCATCAGACATAGGAGAGGGGATGTACCATGGACACACCATTACATATCAATCAACATCACCGAAATCCGAATTTCGGCTTTGCATTGGCGGATTCAGCTGTACTTGCAGAGACAAAGCTAATCCTTTCACATCCAGAGGACTCAAACGAATATCAATTGGATATTGATCCGCAGCGCCGTTTGAAGGATGGACGCAAAGTATCGGTTGTTGCGCAGTGTACGGATGCACCGCCGGATCGGCAAGATGCCATCATCATATATGGGGAGGAGCTGGGATTTGCACAATATGCAGTTACCCTGCGACCAGACAGTACATGCTCACTCACTCCCATTGAAGGAATAGATCATCCGATCGTATTGAATTTGGGTGACTTTGCAGAAGGGGAGTACGAGCTGCGAATTTCACTGCACGTCAAAACACCCCGCATCGCAGAGGGACCACTGGAGCCCGAGCAGCATGCTATGGTGAAATATGCTCAGGTGGTAACTGTAGCGATATGTCTGTTTCCAGCCGAAGTTGTGCAGATGAACGCTGTACCCGAGATGGTCTGGACACGGGATAATCATGTGTTTGACTCCTACGGCAGTGGTGGCTTTATTCTCGCAGATCTGCCTCGTATGGCGAAACGTGTTGAAGATCTGATCGGTTCTGGAAACCATAATCTGATTGAACAATTCAGTGAGGGTGACCTTTCGGACACCTTGCTTGAGGAAGGTCTCATGGCGATTGCCTGGGGAGTAACACCATGGTGTTATTCGATATATTCGGCTCCGGATGAACATTCGAGAACTATACTTTCGGTAGACAAGCTGGGTGATGAACCTCAGACCACGGGAATATACCGTGTGCATCCCGAAAGTAAACAATTAAGTATCGTGCCGGTGAACGAATTGGCTTACTGGCCATCCTGTGCAGAGAAAGCATGGCCTGTAATTGATGTTGCGGGTGAAGGCGAGACGTTGCGCATGGACTTGTATGTTCAGATCTGTGAATCAGTGAATGGACTGCACGAAAATCCACTGCCTTCATTTGTACTCACCCGCAGTAAGGGACAACCCCAAGCAATCATCCCACTAATCGACCTCGTTATTGTAGACTAATATATAGAAGTGTGGTGACGAACACAGATGATGACCGAAGAGATTCAGGAGCAATACGCCGATGAGCTTGAAGCTTTTCATATATGGATGAAAGATGCGGGCTACACGGGACATACGGTAAAATCATACACAGGTGACGTTGCTGAATTTCTCGTCTCTATTAATGGAAAGTCACTGGAGCAGGTCAAAAAACTTCATGTGTTATCCTTCTTGTCCCGAGCTCGGGAACGAGGGGTCAGTGACTCGACACGGAATCGGAAACACGCAGCGGTGAACTGTTTTTACAAGTCATTGATTGAGCTTGAATTGGTGACTAATAACCCGGCTTTCGGAATCAAGAAATCCAAAACTGAGCAAAATCGGGCCCCCGTCTTCCTTGACGAAAGCGGTTTGGAACGATTTTTGCAATCCGTCGAGGGCAAATATCGCACACGAAACCTGGCTATTTTTCTGCTCATGGGATACATGGGATTGCGGGTCGGAGAGGTGCATGCCTTGAACTGCAAAGACTATAATGTGGAACGGCGCACACTGGACGTATTCGGCAAGGGCCGGAAATGGCGTACATTGCCTGTACCTGAGACCGTTGCCGAACTGTTATCCCAGGCTCTTCAAGAACGGCTCGATCCATGGCGGGCGAAGGAAGAGGCATTATTCGTCTCGCAAAAGGGGAAACGATTATCAATTCGCAGTATTCAGCTAATATCAACCGAAACCTTTGAACGCTTTCAGCAGGAATCAGCCTCCAATCAGCGTGTGAACTATTCCAGTCATAAATTGCGTCACTCCTTCGCGACCATGATGCTTAGACGTGGAGCAGATCTGCGAACGGTTCAGGAGCTGTTGGGTCACTCCTCCATTCAAACGACCACGGTGTACACCCACGTAACCAGCCGTGAGAAGGAAGAGGCGATGGCCTTGCTGGATGTCAAACTTCCCGCGTTTGCGGCTGATATGTAAAAGAGAAACTTGGTTTATATATTTTTTTATTAACAGAACAATTATTATGTAAACTAAATTCAAAATCAGTATTTCCATCACGACCAAAGGACCACTCGCATCTTCACAAGGAAGATACATGTGGTCCTTTAGTTATACAACCTTAACGATCTCGCTCATGCTAAAATAACGTGATTAGTCAAACGCCTTGATTTGGATTTACTCCAGTCCGGCAATCTGTTCCTTCAATTTGTTGGCAGAGGATTGGAAAGCGACTTTTTCCGTCTCATTCAAAGGAAGAGGCAGAATTTCACGTACGCCATTGCGATCCACAACACATGGAACACCAAGATATACGTCGGATACGCCGTTGTAATCTTCCAGCAATGTGGAAACGTTCAGTACGGAGCCTTCATTGCCCAGAATGGCAGCCACAATACGGTCCAAAGCGAGCGCAATTGCATAGGAAGTGGCACCTTTGGCATTAATAATCTCATAAGCTGCATTTTTAGTCCGGTCGAAGATATCCTGCTGCGTTTCTTCATCCAACTCCAGATTCGTTCCTGCAATGTTGGCGAGACTCCATACCGGTACCTCGGAATCCCCATGCTCACCGATAATATGAGCGTGAATGCTGCGGGGATCAATTCCTTTGTTTTTACCAATCAGGTAACGGAAACGTGCACTGTCCAGTAACGTACCAGAACCAATTACGCGAGAAGCGGGCCAACCGCTTTGTTTCCAAGAAGTATAGGACAAAATATCTACAGGATTGGTTGCAATCAAAAGAATACCATGGGAATTAACTTCAGTAATACGTTCAATGATCTCTTTGAAAATGCTTGCATTTTTCTTCAGCAGATCAATGCGAGTCTCTCCTGGTTTTTGGGAAGCACCCGCAGTAATAATAATGATGTCTGCGTCTTTGCAGTCGGAGTAATCGCCTGCCCATACTTTTACGCCTCCCGTAAATGGGAGTCCGTGGTTCATATCCAGCATTTCGCCGGTAGCCTTATCATGATTCACATCTACAAATGCCAACTCGGACGAACGCTGTCTTAACATCAGCGTGTATCCCGTCGTTGTTCCCACCGCACCCATGCCTACAATAACGACACGACTTGGTTTGAGCGCTGCACTGTTTACCATTTTCATATCCTCTCCTTTTTGGTATTAAGGGATAATCCTGTGAAAAGCGAGCCATGTCTATTTACGGAAGATTTCGTCGAAAACCTGGTTCATGTTCCGTAGAAGAAACTAGATTAGATGTAGCTAAAAGAACGCTGCCCGCTTTCAGAGTGTGGAGATGAACCTTTTCGACATCGTTTGTGGTAGAATAGGAGCAGTGGATTCAGATGAATCGTAAAAACAACATGAATGGACAGGCATGCGCGCCTGCTTATTGGATGAGAGAGGTGGAAACCACTTGCGTTCGCAATGGATCAAAATCGCGCAGACAGTACTGCTGTCTATCGGTATAGCTGTTCTGCTGGCGGCTTGCACCGATTCGGGAGAGACCCCGGTGGCAGAGCCGCCGCAGGAGCAAGAAGATAATGGGAATATGGGGCAGACATTAACTGTTGTTCCCCCCGCAAACAGTACACAAGCTGCGGATACAGCCAAATATCAAATTCAGACCCGTTTAACCGATTTCCAGTTGCTTAATGGTAACGGCGGATTAGCATGGGGAGTGACGCGGAACGCCTTGCGTCTGTATTATACTCAGGATCAGGGAAGTACCTGGACCAACATCTCCCCTTCGGAAAATGTACAGTTTCCGGCTAATCCGCAATATGGACAAAGCATTTATTTTGTAGATAGTACTCATGGATGGATTGTTCGTGAAGGAATGGGCGGAACAGATACGATGGTGCTGCGCACGAACAACGGAGGAGCGAGTTGGAGCCTGTCCTCCTTGTCGAAGACGGATAAGGTGACGGCCATTACATTTGTTTCTCCTGAAAAAGGCTGGATACTGACAACAGTGGATACTTCCATTGGCAAGCAAGACAAGAAACTGTATCTTACCGAAGATGGCGGTATTACTTGGGATCAGATGTCTTCGAGTGACGAGGACGGCAAACCAGCATATGCAGAAATCCCAACACGGGGTTATACCACAGGCATGACTTTCTCGGACTCGGATCATGGCTTCTTGACCGCTCTAGAGTTCGGTACGCCGAAGTTGTATGTTACAGCTGACGGTGGCCAACACTGGAAGGCGGGACCTTCGTTCTTTGACCGAAATAAATTTAATGGATGTGGTAATTTTAACATCAGCTCGCCACAATTTTTTGGACGGGAAGCTAAAACAGCCTGGATGTCGATATCCTGTTCTCAGGGGGAAAACACCAAATTCAACGGATTTTTCACAACAAATGGTGGAGAAAGCTGGAAGTTATCATCGTTTAGTTTGAATAAACAATCCGGAATCAATCGTGGTCTAAGTCCTACATTTCTAAATTCCTTGGAAGGCTGGGTCATGCAGAAAGGCAAGACTTATTACACTAAAGATGCCGGCAAAACCTGGAAGGAACTCCCAACAAGTCCAGTATTGGAAAACATTCTCGAAGACTACCCGGAGATCGTCAAGCTCCAAATGGTTTCTTCGAAACTAGGCTGGATTTTGGTCGAAAATACGGATGCCAAAAGATCACTGTTGCTGCAAACCGTAGACGGCGGTGTGCGTTGGAAAGTACTATAATTGTGATCGAATAGAACGTCTTTAGAAGAGGAACCTCCGGGTTTCTTTTCATTTCAATTACTTTGTGAATTAAATCACAATAAATCCCTTCAAATGATGTTATATTGAATTCAAGAAGAGATGGGAGTGATGAACATGAGAACGAATGAACAAACTCAATTCACGCAGGCGGACGAGTTAACCAGATACATGCTCCAATTATGCTACACATGTGATGATGCCAACCGTTGTACCACCGAGGAAGAAGTCAAAGCCTGTATGGCGAAGTACGCTCAGGCAGATGAACCAGAGCAGAAGGATGGTGGAGAAGTAACACGCGGATATATGGACCTGATGTATGCTTAAATGTGGGAAACTACATCTTGAATTAACCAATGATCTAACTACTCTGAATTCATCGATGAAAAGGCTCTGTCGGCATAATGCTGACAGTGTCTTTTTTGTTTATGCTTCAGTCACCCATAAGGGCTAAACTACTATGTCAACAGCCTCTTTTTGTTAGAAATAGATTTGACATAGTTGTTCGTCCATACCTCAAACCAACTCCACACGTACATTAAACTATCTTTATAGGGAGGTGTCCTGTTTGAGTTGTCCAGATGATAAAAAAAGGTGTAAGAAAAAATTTGTAACTGTACATTCTCCAAAAGGAAAAAGAAAAAATCGCGGAGTAAAAGTAATTAAAAAAATAGTACAGGTAAAGTGTCCCTCACCTGAAGTAAACGTTACTACGCCGACAGTTGTTGGCCCAACTGGTCCCCAAGGCTTACAAGGGATCCAGGGAAAACAAGGCGTAGAAGGCGTTCAAGGACCGGTTGGCCCTCAAGGTCCAGCGGGAGGGCCTCCAGGGCCGCAAGGCCCTCAAGGGCAACCTGGTCCAGCGGGAGCAATAGGCCCACAGGGCTTGGCTGGTCCAGCGGGGCCGATGGGCGCGCAAGGAATCCCTGGGGAACAAGGACTTGTGGGCCCACAAGGGCCGCAGGGTTTGCCTGGTCCAGTTGGGGCCATCGGACCGCAAGGCTTTCCTGGTCCAACGGGAGCGACAGGTGTAGCTGGTATCGCTGGTCCAGCGGGTCCTACCGGAGCGACGGGAGTAGCTGGTGTTGCTGGTCCAGCGGGTCCCACCGGAGCGACGGGAGTAGCTGGTGTTGCTGGTCCAGCGGGTCCCGCCGGAGCGACGGGAGTAGCTGGTGTTGCTGGTCCAGCGGGTCCCACCGGAGCGACGGGAGTAGCTGGTGTTGCTGGTCCAGCGGGTCCC
>Ga0153960_1000063_pt1 | contig 36252 bp, 24 predicted proteins | sample TSFL044MetaG_FD_102274 | JGI IMG/M metagenome (GOLD analysis project Ga0153960, IMG submission 102274) | Attine ant fungus gardens microbial communities from Florida, USA - TSFL044 MetaG | ecosystem: Host-associated > Fungi > Mycelium > Unclassified | place: USA: Florida, Withalacochee...
AAGGACACTATCTTTTTTCTCTTTATCATTTATTCAGTACTGAGTTTACTGCCTTATACGAGTTTCCAACTTGTATATCCTCATCCTGCTTCTGTTCATTCTACGAAGTCGTAACATTTGAACTATAATATTTTCATTCAAATGGAAACCAGACCACCCAGCGCCGTCTTCAAACTATCCGCAGCGGAATCAACATCGTTCTGGTTTGCTTCCAGATCTGTATCAACCACGGCTGCACTCGTGATAGCAACCTGTAACTGCGCATAGCTCTCTCCGGTATAATCTTCCTCTTTCACTGCATTGGCCCGTTCCATCAGCAGTGTAAGGAGCGTTCTGTCTACAATCTTCTCATAGAACTCAAGCTCACCGATATTGGCGAAGCCGTTTGGCGTATAATAGCGCAAATAACGATAAGCATTGCTGCTGCTCAAAATCTGCTTATACCACTTGATCTCACTTACACCACCTATGGTATAAAGCGTATCAAAGTTCACCCCATCAGTGGATCCCTGGATCAGGGCTCCATTCATTCGGGCGGCATTGCCGGTGCGTGGGATAAACCTGATACTGCCAACTACTTTGGCGTGATCTGCTCCCAGATCGACTCGGGTCCAGCCTGCTGCTGTTTTGGTATCTGGCGATGTGGCAGGATCACCGTCAAATGCGCACCATCCGTTGTTAATCGCATCAACCTTCCCATCCCAGGAAATGGAAGATGCAATCACCATCGCAGCGTCTACATGAATAGGAGGAAATAAGTCACCGACAGAGATCAGCAGGGTCTTCGCTGCAATTAACTCTTTAAGCAATGCCATCTTGTTTGCATCCGGTTCGGTCAATGAAGCTTTGATGCGGTTAATCTCCTGCTGATACAGATAGTAACTTCCTTGGGTGTAACCTTCAGGCGCAACCACTTTTGAATCCACAACTTCCACATCGTAGTCTACATCACCATAAAACTCAACTTCAGCAACGTTACCACTCCATGCTGAGTTGTTGTACAGTTTCAGATAGCGATAGTATCCATCATTCAGAAGCTGATCCTGTCTAATATCCGACCACGTTCCTTCTTGAGAACCTTTTAGAGGCTGTGTTAGATCCGTCCAGTTTGAATTATCGTTGGAGCCTCGAATGACAAGCCCATTCATTCTTGAGCTGTTGGAAGCTCTTGGCATCAGCACAATTTCATCCAGCTTCACAGACAGACCTTCACCGAAGTCCACCGTGTAGAAGGAAGCAGATGATGTATTAAGATCGCCATAGGTGGATGTATTACCATCGAATAGCAGATAACCCACCTCATCCTGGGATAACCCGTTACCTGGCCATTGTTTATCTGAAGCCTTTACTTTCGCCATCATGGACACATCAATATACCTGGCGCCATCTACAAGGAACAGCTTCGAATTGTCAGTGGTCAGGACTGTCCGCTCCCCTGCTGTTCCGTCACTCTGTTCGTAATCCACGGTAAATTTGACCGTACCTGTAGGTACATCATTTCCCATATCAGCCACCGCCGTCCAATGGATCTGATCCTGAGTCGTAACGGTTGCTGCAATTCCCTGAATGGTCGCCGTTACATTCTGGATTGCTTCTTTGGCCTGAATTGTCAATTGAACCGTGTCCCCAGTTGCAATCTTGCCACTTACACTTTGATCTGAAAGGATGGAGACGGACTCCAGCTTATTGCCTGTCTCATGACGTTCACCATAGATCCGGAACTCGGTCATTTCGAACAAATTCCTGACGATGCCATACAATACATCCGGCTGAGGATGAAGCAGCTGTACCTTGATGAACCGGAACGAATCGTCTTGGTATTCGGGAGCAACATCCAAGGTTTGAAAGCTCTGGCTAAACGCTGTTAACCCCGGGGTCAATCGTACCCAGTTCTCCTCATCATTGGAGCCAAAGACGGCTGACTTCGCGAGACGATCGGAAAATATATTACTTTGGAATCCAAAGGACGTAGCCGATACTTTGAAATCTGGTCCGAAATCAATCATATGGTATAGGTTTGGCGCACGTGTATACGAAACCCCCGTCTGATTGTCCCCGTCCACCATATTGGCAATGTCTGTCCCAAAGGTCGATGATGCAACGATGTTGTGGTAATCAATACCTCCGCCCTGTTCCAGCAACGGAGTGACCAGCTTCAGCGCTTCCGTTGATTGGGCTAGTTCCTGCAGCTGCCCATAGAATACTTCATCTGTAGCTGTATCAAGCTGCTCCAGGGTATCCTCATACACTGCATGAAATGAGTTGAGTGTTGCTGTGACATAGATTCGATCCTCATCATAAGCAGTTATGGCCTGCTCCATAGCGGAAGCCCGATTTGCAGAGACTACAATCTTCACATCTCTTGTCGTGATTGTTGTACCGTCTGAAGCAGAGACATGGAAGGAATGAGTCCCAGTCTGTGACACTCCCGGCTGCCAGAGCATCTCACCCGTGGCTTCATTCAATGCTGCTCCTTGAGGCAAATTCGGGCTGGAATAGGTCACCACATCCGATCCCCCAGCATCGGTCGCTGCAAAATCAACACGAATTGGCGAGCCAGAATAGGCGAATATGGAGAGATCAGAGTTTCCTGTTTTGAATTCTGGCGGGGTCAGCTGTTCACTTGCTTTGAGATGAATGTGGTCCATATCTACTGTCGTATCCGAACCTGTGACCTTCATATACAGAATATCGTTCAGGCTTTGGAAGCTGTCCAGCGTATAAGTCACATACCGCCACTGTCCATGCGTATCCGGCAAAGTCAAGGTATCATTGATTCCCGGAGTAAGCTCCAAGTATGCAGGCCCAGTGGTACGGATACGGAAACCAATGATTTTCTCACTGCTGGAACCGTTGAGAAATGCTATACGGCTTCCCACTTGCGTCGCCTGAAACCGCACAAACGACGTATCTCCTTCCTGTATAGTCGCCGTATCTCCGCCAAGCTTTGTATAACGATCTTCGATGTCAATCAATGAGCCGCTTGTCTGTTCACGAGGCAGATATTCTGCATCTTCAGACGCTGCCTCCTCAGGCATATACAACCAGAAGTCTCCGCCTCCGTCCACGTTGTCCCAGTTTTTGTTCAAGGTACCACCATAATAAAAGTTGGAAGGCAGCCGCTTCGTGAAAGCTTCATAATAGTGAGGAGCCTTCTCTGCAACATTAATGCCTCTGACATATGTGTAGTAATAATACATATCCCAGAAATTTGCCGTATTCATTCTACCTTTGTAGGCATTGGATATATGATTATACGTATCGCGAATCGTTCCATCAGGCGAAATGGCATAGGCCACTGGCGTCCAAGGTGTATCATAACCAAGCATGAATTGCCAGAAGAAGTCTGCCGCCGCCAATATACGATCATCCAGAAACTCATACGGTCCGACCGCATTTGCCGCTGTTGATACGGTACCATCCACAGGATCGACCCTTGTTCCCTGAGCAAGCAGCATACGTGATAGGATAGCAGCGTTAGTGAGGTCTCCACCCCCATGCGCCTGGTCCCTACCCATCTCCACATGCTGAATCACTGGCTCATCCAGTGGCTCCCCAGTCAGATCATCAGTATCCATTAGGCGGAACAGCTGCTTGACCGACCCATTAAAGCCTTGGTCTTGCGCAGTGCTGTTGACGGTGAACCACTCAACTGCCTCGTCATATCTGCTCTGATTGTTGGTAAAAATATACCCTGCCATCGCACCCAGCAAAGGGTAGTTATGCTGATTCATGAAACGATTGTTGTCATGTTGGAAGGTCTCGATAACCGGATTAATCAGGTTGGTTGTAAAATTCGTTGTATCCTGCGCTGTCCATCCCAGTTCTTCCGTCTGATAACTTGTATATCTTAGAATCTCAGCTGCCGTCACCATGCGATTCAGCGGAATCCCAGTATGAATGTGTGCATCATTAAAGTAGACATATTTATTAGGGTCCATCTGCGACCAGATCCGAATGATACGCATCGCATTAGACCGATACGTCTCATCTCCTGAAATATAATACATCAGCGCTTGTGTATACGCTTTCAATCCATCACTTATAAAACGGGAGTTGAAGCCTTGGCTGTTGAAGGCATCGCTTGCCGGTTTTGTTGGGTCCGTTTGGCTGGCATTGCTGGACGTCACTGTCTTGGAAGCCGCTGCCGAGCTAGTCATTGCCACATAGTAGGAGTACCATGGTTCCTGCTGCGATAATACCTGCTCTCTCATGTTCTCAAGAATTTTTTTAGTTAGTCCAACTCCGGGATGCGTGAAACCACCTGTGAATGTTTCATTGATCTGAACTTCATATCCTGACACAGTAACATCGTTTGAATTCGCAGCAGCTGCGATGGAATGGGTACCGACCGGTATAAGTGTTGCCAACAGACTGATTGCAGTAAGTATAGCAATCACCCGTCTCCATCTTTTTCCCTCATGAAATCCGCTATTCATTTCCATATCAAACCTCCTCATGTTCATGGAATTCGATGTTCTTCCCTTGAAGCCCGCTTGTGCCAGACATTGAAATTACACATCCCCCCTTTCCTGTTTACTGTCGTATATTGAACACGCCTTAGTGGAATGAGATGCCACGAACATACTCGTTCATTTCAATCGCTGGATGATTCGGGCTGTCCACACGTTGACCTGCAATCGTCAGATTATTAAATGTCACTCCTTCGATGCTGCGCTCTTCGTCATAACCATAGATCCGGGAAGGATGTAATGTCCCTCCTGCGTACTCGATATCCTCAAATACAATGTGTTCGATCCTTCGACCAGGAGCGGGATTATAATCCTTGTTCCTAATCACACGCAGATCGAACAGCTGACCTTGCTCAAAGGTTTCCACTCTGATTCGCGCATAGACAACGTTCCGGACGGTATTATGATCACCCGCGTTAATGGCCATAGCTCCCCAATAGTTGGGTTGTGGCTCGTGATGTTCCAATATGTCGATATCTTCGTACCGGATATCCTCAATCACATCACCGTTCGCCTCGTAGTCCCCGTGCGTGCCAATCATAAGTGGATGTGCCACGTCAGCCCACAGCACAGCATATCTAACCCGGATACGACGCGAGTCACCACGGTAACCCCATCGGCTGCCATAGATCGCGATACAATCATCCGAGTTGCGCATGAAAACATGTTCGATCTCAATATCCGAGCTGGACATGATGTCAATACCATCCGACCAGCCCCTTGTGCTGAATGACTTAATGCCTCTGACGGACACGTACTGTGAGCTGCCGATATACACACTGTAATGCGGCACGTCAATGATCATAATGCCTTCAATGACAATCCGTCTCGCATGAATCAACCGAATTCCCCGAAATGCAGAGAAGCGATGAAAGTCGGCCAGATAGACCATACCTCGCCCTCGGATTGTAACGTTCTGAACCCGTTCACAAACGAATGAACCGGCGACAGCAGCACCGCCATCAATATAGACCGTTTTACACGATGGAATGCGTAGAATGGTCTCTTCAATGTAATGCATGCCTGGTGCAAAATAGAGTACTTCAGCCTCTGTCTCTAGCCATTCCGTACGATGAATGCCGGGCTGTATGACGTGAACACGTGGATCGTGCATGCTTGGAGCATCCGTCTCCAGCCCGTTTCCGAACAGATGCAGATTGCGAAACCGTTCGCCATTCACCTCGATGGACAATTTAAGAGGATCTTTCAGTTCAAATGAGATTACATTGGCCTGAATATGTGATTGGATTTCATAAGATAAAGGCCGAATATCAACGGTCTGAACCTCCGTGTACTTGCATTCAATTTCCAATTCAACTGGAACACTCATATCAAAATAAGCCATACTGGCCTGCCGCACCTGGTGCATATCAACCTTTACTCCGTATACATTTACATCAGACCACGGTCCGTCGCTGCCCGCCTCACGAATACGAATAATATAATCTTGAGATTGGGGAATTTCCTGAATCAGGGGATAACAGATGATTGGCTTCACATGTGTTCCTCCAGCTATGATATAGGTGTAGACCCCGGAGTATCGTGGGGTCTACAGGCACATTGGTACTTATATTATTGATTCGTTCAAATGTCTCCACAATTCAACCGATCCAAGCTATTACTTCTTGCTTGCCGCAAAAGCATCCAGTTGAACCTGTAATTCAGCCATAAACTTGTCGAATCCGGCGCCTTCCAGCTGTTTCTTCACATTGGCAAGATCGGCATCGATATCCTTGGTAATGCCCACTGACAGCGGAACGATGTACTGCGATTTAACCGTCTCCATGCTTGCAAGCTCTGCAGCCACATTAGATGTGGCCAGACCGAATCCGGCCAATGGACTTTGACCATTCTCTTCCGCTTTCTTGGCACCTTCATTCTGCAATTTATCGTTAATGGCCTGCCATTCGTCCGGATATTTCTCCTGCAGGTTCATATATCCATCATATAGCCCCGTCCAGCCTGGCTTTTTGTTCTCCGATTTGATGCCTTCATAGCTAACGAATTCGCCATCCAGCTTGTAATTCTCTCCTTCAACTCCGTACTGCAACAGATTGTAGTACGTTCGATCGGTGTGAGCTTTTTCGATAAGCTTCAGTGCCGCTTCGACGTGTTTGGAGTGAGCACCAATCGAGATCATGGTGATATTATCCGGTGCCATGAAAGGCATGTAGGCCGGAATATTGTTGAAATAATAATCAAACCAGCCATACTCAAAATCAGGATGCAGCTCTTTCAGTGCACCAACATAACTGCTGCTGACAGCGCCAAAATGATTGTTAAATTCAAGCGGCTTTTTGTCGGCTTTCATCAATTCCAGCGTCTCACTTGTCGCATTGCCCTGAGCAGCCAAAATATCGTGGCTCACAATGCCATCTTCGTACCACTTTTTGGACCGCTCCAGTACCTGCTTATACTCAGGTGTGTCGTACATGCTGATCGCCTTGTATGGCTCATCCACGGTGGCAACGACGTACCCTTTTACCAGATCCAGATATTTGGAACCAGCAACCAGAGTCCAGACGTTATCCGCGAACCGCTTGTCATTAATCATCGGTGTGTCTGGATAAGCTTCTTTGGCTTTGTAAAGATATTGTTCTATGGTATCCAGATCTGTAATTTCCGGTAATCCCCACGCTTTGCGCAGATCTTCACGGAACAACAGGCCTTCTCCGCCTCCTCCGGGTTTGTTGTATTGTGGAATGCCGTAGAGACTACCATTAATCTTCACGGTATCCAGTGTGCCTTTATAATGCTCCACCAGATCAGGCACATCTCCCAACAGCGGGGACAGATTCGCAAATGCATTTTTGGTGGCGAACGATGCAAAGTCGGACCAGGCGCCGCCAACATAAACATCGTATTCCTTCGCGGCGATAGCTCTGCTGATCTGATTCTTTTCGTCTCCCCAAGGCACAAAGTCAAAACGAATCGTTGCCCCCAGATCCTTCATCGTTAGCTCATCCAGTTGCTTGTAAAAGTTGTCCATACCACTGGCGGGAGCATTTCCCATCGTGATACCCTTCAATTGCACAATCGTCTTGCCATCGGATGTCGTTGTGCCTGAACCTTCGGTATTACCTTTGTCCGAACCCCCATTCGAACATGCGGAAAGAATAACCGTGAATACCATGAGACAAGACAGAAGTGATTTTCTAATATGTAGCGCTTTCAAAACAATCCCCTCCATTATGATGATATTTTTGTATGTGGGCGACCAGTGGCAGCCTTTCACCCTATCCTGATCGTGTAAAACCATAACCATTTATCCCTTCACGCCTCCAACAATCAGACCGCTCACAAAATGACGCTGCATGTATGGATACAATAGTATGATGGGGCCCGTTACCAGCATGGTCGTTGCCAGCTTCATCGTCTCACTTGGCAGCTGATCCACGACAATCTGAGCGTCCCTGACGGCATCCGTTACACGGGATAACATACGGTAAAGAAGATACTGCAATCCCCATTTCTCCTGATCCGAAATCAGGTACAGACTATAACCAAACCAGTTATTCCAGTAACCCAGTCCAAGGAACAGTCCGATTGTTGCGCTAACAGGCTTCGAGAGTGGAAGAACAATCTGCCAATAGATTCTGAAATCGCCTGCCCCGTCGATTCGTGCCGACTCCATTAAGGAATTGGGAATGCTTTTGACATAATTGCGGAACAGGAACACATTAAATGGAGAGAGCATGCCTGGAAGGATAATCGCCCACAACGTATGATTGAGATGCAGCACATTGGCGACCACCAAGTAGGTAGGAATCAGTCCGCCGCTGAACAGCGTAGTAAAGTAGATAAAGAAGGCCACCTTGTCCCGATGCTTAAAATCCGGACGGGATAGAATGAACCCGCTCATGGACGTTGTCAATAATCCGAGCAATGTGCCCAGCACCGTAACATAGATGGTAACGAGATACGCCCTGCCAATTTCCCCTCCGAGGGTGGTAAAAACAATCTTGTACGCATCCAATGTGAAATCCTGTGGTAGCAGTGAGTAGCCATTAACTACAATTTTGGATTCATCACTCAGTGATCCTGACAGCATCAGGATAAATGGAGCGACGCAGATTAGCGCTACCAAACCTACAATGACCACAGCCATAACATCGAATATTTTAGAACTTGCATCCACTTTTAACTTCTTCTTGTCAGATGTTGCAGCTAGTTGTGCCATCAGGCTTCCTCCCATTCGGTTGACGATTAAAATAAAGAATTTTCACGATCCACTTTACGAACAATTGCGTTTACCGTTACAACAAGTACCAATCCGAATATCGATTGATATAACCCTGCCGCCGTCCCCAGTCCAAGACTGAAATTCACGGTTAATGAACGGTACACATACGTATCGATAATATCGGTTGCATTCAGCAGCAGTCCGTTGTTGCCGATTATGTTCCAGAACAGATCGAATTGTCCCCGCATAATTCCTCCGATAGCAAACAAAACCAGGATGATAACCGTCGGCTTCAAAAGCGGCAGAGTAATGTATCGAATCCGTTGCCACTTGCTGGCGCCATCGACATAAGCTGCTTCGTATACGCTTTCATCTATACCCATAATAGATGCCAGATAGATAACCGTCCCGTATCCTAGCCCCTTCCAGATTTCGATAAGGACGATAATGAACGGCCAGACCTCAGGTGACTGGTAGAAGTCAAAACGCTCGAAACCCAATGACGTAAAAACGTTGTTAAACACACCATACTTGTAGTTGAACAGATTGTATACAATGGAACCAACCACGACCATCGAGACGAAGTAAGGCATGAACATCAGCGTCTGCGACGTTTTCATGAATTTTTTAAATGTCAGTTCCCTAAGCAGGACCGCCATGGCGATCTGACAGATGTTGCCGAGTACAATGAAGGCCACATTATAGAGCAGCGTATTGCGAGTCAATTTCCAGACAATCGAATCCCAGCCTCCTTTGAACAAGAACTCAAAATTTTTCAACCCAACAAACGGACTGAACAAACCCTTGCTAAAGTCGTAGTCGGTAAACGCATTGTAGAGACCCGCCATGGGAAGGTAGTTGAATAAGGTGAAAAACACGACCAGGGGAATTAGCATAATGTAATAGGTTTTGTGTTCCCTTAGGTCTGCAAAGCGCCTTTTCCTCTGTTTGAGCGCTTTCGTCATTACTATATTTGGTTCTGCCATCGTATCACCCTTTCCTTGCTTCTTATTGTAGTCCGGCACACTACCTCTCCACTATTCGAATTTCACAAGATTTCTGGTACTTTTCGATGAAAATGCAAAACAAAAGAAAGCGACAGGTACGAATACCTGTCGCCATTTTCCTCATAATCAATTACTGGCTTGTTTCAATTCATGTGTATCCCGAAAAACCATCGGAACATTGATGATTACACTTGTGCCTCTACCCTGAACTGATTCATAATGTATCCCATCCGTTTCATTATAATAAAACTCCAGTCGTTTGCGGATGTTATGTACGCCGTATCTGCTGCCTTGATGGCGGTGTTGCCGAGAGGGGGATTGCTCTAAGCCAGGGCCATCGTCATTGACCACGATCCGTACTCGCCCCTCCTCTATGCCTCCCGTAATTGTAATGATGCCACGACCCTCGGGCTTTTCCAGAATACCGTGTACAATCGCGTTCTCAACTAGAGGCTGGAGCGTAATTTTGGGCAACATACATTCCAATACCGCTTCGTCTACGTCTACATCGAATTGGATCTTGCCTTTGAATCTCTTCTGCTGAATGCTTACATAGATCTCAGATAAGCGCAGTTCATCCCTCAGAGTTACAAAGTCTTCCCCTTTGTTTAGAATCAACTTGTAATAATCAGAGAGAGCGTACACGACCTGCTGCACGTTCTGCTTCTCTTCTTTCTGAGCCATCCAGACGATCATATCCAGCGTATTATACAGAAAATGCGGATTAATCTGGGACTGCAATGCCCGCAGTTCTGCCCCTTTCTTTTCTTGCCCAAGCCTGTACTGATTGTCCATCAGTTCCCTGACACTGTTAATCATATAATTGTAGCTGGATACCAGATGGCCTACTTCATCCTCCCTATTGGGAATATCCAGCGTATTTAATCTGCCTTGCCGAACCTGACTCATTCTGTTCATGAGCAAGAAGATGCGACTCGTAATGGATTTCGTCACCGGGATGATGCATACGAGTAGAGCCAGACAGACAATCAAGTATACGAGGAGCACCTTGTTTCGCACCTTATTCACAGCTGTAGCTGCCGTATCCGGAAATATGACGGAGTGCAGGAACAGATTGCTCGATCCAACTCTCGAATCTCGGACGATATAAGAGGAGTCACCCACTCTGACCTCTTCAAACTGATTTCGGCTCACCTGAGATCTGTATCCATTTCGTTGTTCCAACTCCGCATGTCCATTGCTGATGACTACTTCTCCCTCATCCGTCTCCAAGTAGACCAGCTGCTCCATGGCTGAGTTCATGATATAGGGCTGAAGCTGAGGCAACTCCACACGCAGCGTTACGATGCCTACCGGCTCGGAATAGTCATTAATATTCCACAGCACTCTTCCCAGCGCTAAATAACTCACGGACGATGTGCTGCTCTCATCTTTCATCATTACCCACACCGCTTCGCCGCCCCCTTCAACGATCTTCCTGACCCAGGGCAATGACGACACCTGAGCATATGGACGATACATCGCTGCATGCGGACCCGTTATGACGAAATCATCATTAATATAATATACGATACCGTTAATCTCAGAGTTTGTCTGAAGAATACGTGTATAATCCGTGATCCGTTCAAAGGCGGACAGCTGCTCCCACACCTGCATGTGCTCCGGGTCTTTGGAGAAAACCGCATTGATCTGCTCGTCAATCGTAATCATCGACGACACTTCCTCAATGTGGGAGAATTTGCTGGACAGCAGTGATAAAGTTTGGTCAAAACTTTGGTTGGCTGCATAGTTCTGCCCGGTGATTACAGAATTACGAAGTTCGCCATACGTCGCCGAGAACGTAATCATCAGTGGAATAATACCTGCGAGTGCCAGCAGAATGACCAGCTTTTTTTGCAGAGATAAGTTGCCCAGCCACTTCAGAAGCCTCATTGGGAAAACTTCTTTCGATATTCCACAGGTGTTACGCCCGTAGCAGCCTTAAACACCTTGGCAAAATATCCTGCACTGGCATAACCGGACATTTTCGAAATATCGATCACTTTGAAGTGCTCCTCAAGAATAAGCCTCTTGGCAAGCTCCAACCGATAGTCATTCAGATACTGCTTAATCGTAGTTCCTGTCTCCTGCTTGAACAGAACACCAAGATGGGCGGTGGATAAGTGCACATGGTCTGCAATCTCTCGCACATCCAGGTCTACATCACTGCAATGGTCAGATATATAGTTTATGACATTACGAATTAGGCCCGAATAAGGCGATATCCGTGTGAACTCCTCCTGATACGCATGACACAGCTCAAGCATGTGCGCCTTCACCTCAAGCATTGTACGGCATTCGTTCAATTGCTTCTCCACATCTTGAATCTGAACCATCTTCCCCATCCGGATTAGTACACCATTTCTCTCCTTGAACAGCGCATTGGCAAACGTGACACACATGGACAGCACTCTTTCTCTTGCCTGATCCCCTTTGACCAGCACTCTGTTACAGAACGTCTCCATCCAGTTGATCAATCCTTCCGGTTCCTGCTTCAGCAACCGGTAGAATTCAGGATATATATCACTCCTAGGCCCTTGTGGTGCGTAATTCACCGGATCATATGTGAGGTAACACAGATCTGGCTTGAAAAAAACACGCTCCATGGCCAGTGCCGCCTCGCGGAAACTTCTGGATACTTCCTCCAGTCCGGCCACTACCTGACCAGCTGCAATACGAAGCTCACTGTACTCCCTGCATAGCTTTTCTGCCAGTGCCCTCACCATCTCCTCATCCGGTCGGGGCAGTGCCACGACAAGCAGCAAACGATCATAATCCAATTGCTCGGCGATGGTAGCCAGATTATGTTGTTCCCAGTAGTTCTGGATGTGGACGGCATCAACCAGCATTCCCTTGTTGAACTGGGTTACGATCAGACATACATAGCTCGCATGTACCGGATAACCGATCTCCTGGGCTTTGCACCTAAATTCATCAGCGGGGTGGGACTGCGTTCTCAAGGCATTAGCCAGCTTCACACGCTCCAGGTCCATCTTCTGATCCAACAGTACATGCTGCGCCTTCCGCTCGGCGATATAATGTACTGTTTTCCGGATGGCGTTCTCCATCTCCGGCAACTTGATCGGCTTTTCCACATAATCGACGGCCGAGAGCTGAATAGCACTCTTCAGGTAAGCCACATCCATATACCCGCTCATGAACAACAACTTACTATCCGGGCAGACTGCGACGAACTGCTCGGCAAATTCGATACCATTTAGCTTCGGCATCCGTATATCCGTAATGACAATTTCGGGCCTTTGAGCGGTTGCAATACGCAAAGCCTTGGCTCCATCCTCGACCTGAAGCACCTCATGTACACCGAAGCTCTTCCAGTCGATAGCCTCCACTAGCCCTTCTCTTGTATAATCGTCGTCATCCGCAATCAATACTTTCATCGCGATGCCCCCCTTTTACAATCTACAGCTAAAACGTTCGTTAAGATAGCGCTTACATTTATAAGCACAATCCGCTTCCTCGCCCTTTCTATCCTTCATATCGGTATAATATATCAACAGTGCCGCCTTTGGCTATCAATCCATTCTAAGAAATATACATTTTATCCAATTAAATCGGGCAAAAAATAATTAAGGTGGAATTAAGACTCTGTTTTCTCTCCAATAAGATTGGGCATATATGATAGAGAAAAACCGAGAGAGTATGTGAGACATAATGAAAAAATGGCGCAGAAGATTAGTTAAAACGTTTATATTCGGGGTGGTTGCTGTTCTGATTCTTCTAGGTACAGGTGTGATCTATCAACAAGTGAGTACCCGTCAAGATCAGAAAACATTTATTCCGCCTGGCAAGCTGTACAGTATACATGGTGACAATATGCATTTATATACGGGTGGTCAAGGAGATGCGACGGTTGTCCTTGCATCCGGGTGGGGCACCGCTGATCCTTATGTAGACTATTATCCACTCTATGAAAAGCTTGCACCATACACGAAATTCGCGGTTTATGATCGCTTTGGTTATGGTTATAGCGATATGACCGATAAGAAACGCGATGTCGATACTGTGGCAGATGAATTACACGAGTTATTAGAAGTATCTGGGCAAAAACCGCCATACGTTCTGGTGGGTCACTCCCTCGGATCGCTGGAAACGCTCCGGTTTGCACAAAAATATCCGGATGAAGTACAAGGTATTGTCATGTTGGATGGGGGAAGTCCGGAATATTACGCCAATGATACTGACGATATGGCAAGTGTGATTGGTGGCTTCATGAACCAATTCCGGATCCAAACCGGCTTGTTCCGATTGCTTATGCAATCTGACGCTGTTGTAGCAGCCTCGAATGCCAGTCGTAACGGCCTGAAGCTTGTACCAGATGATTTGAAGAAAATAGATACAACGGCTCTGTTGCTTAACTATGGGAATGCCAACACCGTGGATGAGTTGCGTGAAATGACAGTCAATGCCAAGGTAGTCGTCGACAACAAAAAGCCCTTCCCGTTTCCACTTACCATACTGACAGCGGATTACTTTGGAGCCAGTGAGCCAATATGGGATAAAACCCAAGCTGAATTTACATCCTGGTCGGAACATTCCAAACATGTGACCGTTAAGGATACCGAGCACTATATTCATCAATATCACCCGGATCTTGTTGCCAATGAAATATTGGAACTGGTTAAGAAGTAGATTGCCTGAACAAACGCTGAACATGCAGTACAATTCGTTTCAAAATAAAACCCTAACGATTCTGATAATCGTCAGGGTTTTATTTCGTTAGAGGTGTCACTATGCCAATGCCATTCTCGGTGTTAGCCATCTGAAATGTGCTAATGCCTCTTGGATTTCCGTGGTTGTGAGACCGTGTCGATCAAAAAAATGCACGATCTCCTCCATGTCAGCCCCATCACCGTTGTATATCCGCTCAATCTTTCGAATACTCTCTTGTTGTAATCGCTCTCGAATCCGCAGGCAACTGACAGGTTCACGTAGCCAAAAATCAGTTCGCTTGATCTGTCTAGGTTGAAGCCTTCGATCCATTCCGTCCCGTTTATGTCAAGGTACAAAAATACGATGCCCTCTATTACAGAGAGAGCATCGTTTCATTACTAATATGACTTTCAATTAATGCATAGGTCCTTGTTGACCCTGCTGAGCGCCAACCTTAACTCGTTTCACGAAGAGTGAAATGATCAGACCAATGATAGCAAGAACCATTGCGAAAATAAATGCATTTTGCACACCGGATGTGAAGCCAGCCAACTGATTCTCTGGGCTCTCAGGATCCGTCACACCGCTCAAGAAGCGTGTCTGACCTGCGCTCAGTATACTCACCGCAACAGCTGTACCAATAGCTCCGGATACCTGCTGCAATGTATTCATAATCGCCGTTCCGTGAGGATAGAAATCAGGTGGCAATTGATTCAAGCCGTTGGTTTGTGCAGGCATCATGATCATTGAAATCCCGACCATCATGAACACATGCAGTGTAATAATCTTGCCCAGTGTCGTTGTTGGAGTAATTCCTGTGTACATGAAGAGTACAACAGTTACGATCGCAAGACCGATAATCACAAGCCACTTGGGACCGAATTTGTCAAACAGACGCCCCATAACCGGAGACAAGAATCCATTCAGCAAGCTGCCCGGCAGCAGAACCAGACCGGCAGTCAGAGCCGTAACTGCCATACCTTGTTGCAGGTACATCGGCAGGATCAGCATGGATGACAACATCATCATCATACAAAGGAAAATCAGAATCAAACCGACTGTAAACATTGGATATTTGAATGCCCGCAGATCCATCATCGGCTGTTTCATTCTCAGTTGACGGATGCTGAACAGCAGCAAAGATAATACTCCAATAACCAGTGTGGCTACAACGATAGGACTGGTCCAGCCACCACCACTATCCCCATGTCCTCCTGCACTACTGAATCCGTACACGATGCCGCCAAAACCAAGTGTGGAAAGTACAATGGAAAGAACATCAATTTTGGGCTTGGTCAAATTCGAGATATTCGGTAAGAACAGCAAGCCGCATACCAATGAAATAATGAAGAACGGCAAGGAGATCCAGAAAATCCAGTGCCAGCTCAGATTGGCCAGAATCAGACCCGAGATACTCGGACCACTTGCTGGTGCAAACATGATAACCAAACCGATCAACCCCATGGCAGCGCCACGTTTTTCAATCGGGAAGATAACCAAAATGGTGTTGAACATTAGTGGCAGTAACAGAGCTGTACCTACAGCCTGCAATACCCGCGCCACCAACAGAATTTCAAAGCTCGGTGCAATAGCAGCAACTAACGTTCCTGCAATCGAAAAAATCAGAGAAGTGGTGAACAACTGTCTCGTTGAAAACCATTGTAACAACATACCGGAAACCGGCACCAAAATACCCAAAACGAGCAAATAACCTGTCGTTAACCATTGAATGGTAGTTGGTCCCACTTCGAGCAAGCCCATAAGCGGTGTCAATGCCACATTTAGTGCTGTTTCACCGAACAGACCAATAAAACCGCTAAGTAGCATAGCGAATAAAATCGGAAATACTTTATATTGTTTTGTTTCTTGTTGATCCTGTACAGAACCAGCCTTCATGGAAGCCTCCACGATCCCATCCTCCTCAAACAATCTGACGATTTCTATTACTCTTTACGAAGCTTACTGCTTCTCTTTTGCATTTTTCGCCACAACGGACAAATAATCAGCAGCCGTCAGCAAGGGCTGTTTGTCCTGGTTGGTCAGGCTGATAATCAACGCGCCCTCCATTAAGGAAATGACGAGTAGTCCCATCTCTTCTGCTTTCTTTTCACCTATGCCATCTAAAATCAGATGTTTCGTAATGATTCGCTGCCATCCCGCAAACACGTCCTGACAGGCAATTCGCAATTGATGACTGATGCACGAGGTCTCTACGGCTGCCCAGAAACTAAATGGAAGAAAACCCGTAAAACCTGCCGCCTCTGTTTCAATGGCTAAGTCATGAATAAATTGCTGAATGGCATCCCCCGTATTATCATGAGCAGCAAACACTTCTTCAAACTTCTGCAGAATGTTTTCATTGGCTTTTTGAATGCACTCATGAGCGAGCTCTTCCTTGCCATGTGGGAAATAATGATATAACGAGCCTTTTGGCGTACTGCTCTCCTTAATAATCTGATTTAGACCGGTCGCATGATATCCTTGTGAAAAAAACAGTCTGGCTGCTGTGCTGACGATTAGTTCTCTAGCATTAGACTTTTCACTCAATAAAGCCACATCCTTAAATGAATTATAACAATCGGTCTATATAATTAAAACCGTTTCGAAAAACACTGTCAACCCTTATATTTCGGCCATTTTTGTGATAGCGCTACCAATTCAGTGCACGGAAAGAACAGGATCAAATTATCCTTGATAACATCCCAAAAACATAATATCCTATTGGGATAGTATGCATTAATCATGATATACTGATCATTACAATAATGAATAGAAAGGTGTTTGCCATGGAAATGCGAATGATCAAGACCTTTCAAACGATTGTAAAACTAGGGAGTTTTCAACAGGCAGCAGAAGCTTTGCAGTATTCACAACCCGCAATTACGCTGCATATGCAGAAACTTGAGGCCGATCTGGGTATGAAATTACTGGATAGAGGCAAAAAGATTAAATTGACGGAAGCGGGGAAAATATTTTACGCCAGAGCCGATCAGCTTCTGAAGGAATACGAGTATTTGACAAATACGATCACCGACATTCAACAGGGACAAGCGGGGTTTGTACGAATTGGAGTATCCGAGCCAACAGCCAGCCATCGGCTTCCTGCTATTCTGTCTTCTTTTGTTAAACAGAATCCCAAGATTAAGCTCAGCGTGCGCATCGGGGACAGCAAGCTGCTTAATGAATTGCTAATTGATGAGCAGCTTGACTTTGCCGTCTGCCCTTCTCCTGAGACAAGTATGGAGACCGAGTTTCAACCGCTGCTTTTTGAACCGATGGCATTGCTGTTGTATGATTCACATCCATTTGCTCAGGGTGATGAAATCCATTTGGCAGATCTGAAAGGACAACAATTTCTGTTCACACCCCCTAATTGCCCGATTCGCATCCGCATTGAACAGTTATTGGCCGAGAAAATCGACAGCGATTATCAGGGAATCGAAATAAGCAATATCCGGTCTCACAAGTATTATGTACAAGCCAAATTAGGCATAACCATTGCTCCGATTGCAACAATCTGCCCAGCTATTCCCGGTACCGTTATCCAAAAAATTGCCGATCTCAAGGTTGGTCCCATTGCAGGCATTTTGCGTAAGCGAAATATACCGCTTGGCTCCGCGAGTGAAAAGCTGATGCTGGACATTCGAGCTGCGCTGCTTCAGAGCAATTTGTATGTTCCTGAATTTGAACTCCCTTCCCAGCTGGCTATGCCATAAAAAATTGCTTACCAGCTGCCATTCTATTTTCTTTATTAGGGCGCAACTCTTACTTGAGTCTGCCTGCCGTACGTCCACCATCAACCGTTAATATGCTACCTGTAATAAATGAAGCCTGGTCAGAAGTCAGATACAATATCGCTTGGGGAGCGTCATCCGGACCTGATGTCCGGCCTAGCGGTGTAATTTTGATCATATGTTCTGTGTGCTCCTTCGTCATCACACTAACCTCGCTGCCGGGTGCATAACCCGGCACAACCGCATTTACCCGAATGCGATAGGGCGACAACTCCAGTGCAAAGGTTTTGGTCAGCATCTCGATCCCTACTTTTGAAACCGAATAATTGCCCATGCCGACACCTGCGGTGGAAGCTGCTCCAGAGCTTATATTAATGAAGGAACCTTCTACTTCGCTCGCAATCATCTGTTTGGCAAAATGCTGAGTAAGCAAGAAAGGTGCTGCCAGATTCAGATCCATCGTCTCATTCCAATGTTGAAGTGTCATATTCATGAGTGTGCGGTATGGATATATTCCCGCATTATTGATGACGATATCCGGCGCTTTCCATTGCTGCTCCACCACTTGGACCAATTCATTAATGGACTGTTCATCCACAAGATTCGTTACATGCCAGTGAACATGCACTCCCTCCTGCTTCAGCTTGTCTACTGTATTTCTTAATGCATCCTCGCGGATATCGGACAAATAAAGGCTCGCCCCTTCGGCGGCGTATGCTTGTGCAATCCATTGGCCAAATACACCTACCGCTCCGGTAATAACTACCCTTTTCCCTGCAAATGTTCGTTCCGGCATGACAGTCGCTCCTCTATACCATGATGTTCTTGCTGTAAACAGGCTGCTTCAACTTGGGTTAATTCCAAACGAGATTCTTTTCGGCCTCCACGACAAGTCGCACTGCCTGCTTTATTTCATAACCAATTTGATTCACCTGACGTATAAGTGATGTTTGGAGTCTGAAAAAGGCTTCACTGCCTACTTCGGCTGTCGACAGATGTTCGATGTCTGACAGCGCAGGCACAAGTGAATGACTGCCTGCGGCGTCATGATCATAGCGGCTGCCTCGCACATAATTGATGGGCACCAGCCATCTGCTAAGTGACAATATCGTTCGGTTCGCTTCTCTAACAGAAGCATCAGACAGGGACGTGGAGCCTATCCGGTCATAGAAATGGTCCGTGGCATTCTGTAGCTGCTGGACTCTGCTTGTTAAGCGTGAAAGATCAAGCTTGTCTCCGATAAGCTCTGTGTAATAACTGATTCGTTCGGAAAGGGTTCGGATCGCCTGTCTCTGATCAATTGGAATAAGAGGAGCAGAAGCAACCTGATAGACGGCTGCTACGTACACTTTGCAATCACGGGCCAGAAAATCTCCGTCAATTTTGTCCAGCGTATCCTCTGTCGTATGCCACCACCAGCCAAACCAGCCCTCAGGCTGATAGGACAACCCCATAAAAGCAGACGGAAGTCCAGCACCCCAGAAGGACTGATCTCCCGACCTCCCAAAAGGGGAACCGCGAAAAGGTTCATCCGTGACGATACGTATGGCATCTGCACATAGTGTCCGTGTCTCTGCCATTGTATTGGCTGCACCGAGTTGACTCGCTCCCTTGGCACCCACGGAATCAATATTGATATGCAGCACCCCGTTTTCGTGCAAATCTTCCCAATGAAGATCGCTGTATAATGCAGAGCCGGCATATCTGCCGTGGGAATGGCCTGACCAAAATGCGAACCGAACGGAGCGCCGCAGATTCTCACGATGCAATGATAATACCCGTGCCGTCTCCACCATGACTGCATTGGCGGAGCCGTTATCCATCGCCCCGTAATGCCATGAATCCACATGTCCGCTAAACAGCACAAAGGATTCAGGTTCTTCCCTCCCCTTTATCTCAGCAATCAAGGTCGGAATGTTCACCCAGTCTGTGCGCACTTCCGCGGTCAATGTAATCTCTACATGCTCTCTTTCTTCCGCGGCGATCAAAGACTTGATCTGCTCCCCATCCGAATGGTTGACCGACAGAACCGGAATGGACGGATAGCCATCATCCTCCGGCGTTGGATTTCCCCACACGGAGGAAACGATCATTTCATTCGTGTACGCACCACTATTGATAAATATGACCGCTACTGCACCCAACTGCTGCAAATGATAAATCGTGGGCCCATTCGCAAGTCCGTGAATGACCACCGCATGACCTGTCACTTGATTGGCCCGGACGCTCTGGTCTGAATCCTCTAGCTCTATGAATCTCAAAAGCGTGCTCAATTGTTCCGCTTGGGCTGACATGGAATGTGTAATAGCTGCAAAAGAAATGCCGCCGACCTTAAGTTCTGCTCTGACAGGGATACTGATGTAGGCTTTGTTAAACGTAAGCTCTGTGGTCAACCCAAAGTCCTCAAGCTGTTCCTTAATATAATGGAAAGCCCGCAGTTCCTCTTCGGAACCCGACAAACGAATCTCCTTGGCAATCTGTCTGTTGTATTCAAGCAAGAGATCACGATCGATCTCATGCAGTATGGAGTGCACCTCGAACTGTTGCTTTAACTCAGTCATGTTGATCCCCCCTGTGCTCATTGCCTGTTGCAACGCCCAGCGCAATCCTTGATTCATCATCATTGCTCTGGTTCAAATAACGGATGGCTGCTTCTCCAAGAACCGATATTCCTGTAACAATCGCTTGCTCATCAAAAATAATGGAATCACTGTGAAGGGGCAGCTCTGATCGGGCATCTTCTTCCGTAATCGTGCCGAGCCGGAATATGGCACCCGGCACATATTCGAGATACGCACCAAAATCTTCGGCGCCCATGGATGGCTCCTTCAGATATACCACGGCTTCCCCGCCAATGGTATCTGCCGCTGCCTGTTCAATCACATCGACGATATGGTCATCGTTTATAACAGGAGAACCGCCGCGGTAGTAATCAAATTCCGCTTTACCACCGAACCCTTCCGCAATGGTCTCAATGAGTCGCTTCATATATACAGGAACGGCTTCACGCGTCTCAGGATTGTGCGTACGAATGGTACCTCTGAGTTGAACCTCCCCCGCGATAACGTTATACGCATTGCTATTGCTTTGCAGTTTCGTAATCGAGATGACGGAAGAATCAAGCGGAGACAAGTTGCGGGAAACTACCGTTTGCAACGCAGTTATAATCTGGGCTGCAATGATGACCGGATCGATGGTTCGATGCGGATAGGCAGCATGTCCACCTTTTCCCGTCACTCGAATATCAAAGGCATCCGCTGCGGCCAGCATGGCCCCTTTTCTCAAACCAATCTTGCCAGCAGGCAAATCCGGCCACACGTGAAGCGCAATGATCGCATCCACTTCCGGATTATGCAATACTCCTGCCTCAATCAGATCCGTTGCGCCTCCCTGTACTTCCTCAGCGGGCTGGAAAATAAACTTCACCGTTCCCTGAAGCTCATCCCTGTGCTCACTTAATGCAGCTGCTGTTCCAAGAAGAATGGCGGTATGCACATCATGCCCGCAAGCATGCATCACCCCTTCGTGAACGCTGGCAAACGGCAATCCTGTCTTCTCTACGATAGGCAGTGCATCCATATCGGCACGAATTCCAATGGTTCTTCCCTCACGTCCGCCTTTCAAAAGTCCAACAACTCCTGTGCCGCCTACACCCGTCTCTACTTCGAGACCAGCTTCCTCCAAAAATTGAGCAACCAGCTTGGCCGTTTCAAACTCCTGGTGACCAAGCTCAGGATTCTGGTGAATATGGCGGCGAAGCCGTATAGCTTCGTCCTTCCACTTTTCGGCTGAACTACGAAAACTCATTGTTCCATTCCTCCTCTATTCATCGTATAAATGACACTGCACTTCACGGTCTGGAGCGACGAATCGTTTCTGTGGAACGACCTGTCGGCATGTCTCCATAACGTAAGGGCATCGGGTATGAAAAACACAGCCGGAAGGCGGATGAAGTGGCGATGGGATCTCACCGCTTAATACAACTCTTTCCCTTTTGGCACGGGGATTCGGGATAGGTACCGCAGACAATAATGATTTGGTATAAGGATGCAGAGGATCGGCGAACAAAGTTTCCGCTGGCCCCTGCTCCACCATCTCGCCCAAATACATCACACCGATGCGATCGGCAATATGGCGTACAACGCTAAGATCATGTGCAATGAATAAATAGGAGATGCCGAGCTCCTCTTGAACCTCTTCCAGCAAATTAATGACCTGGGACTGAATCGACACGTCCAGCGCCGATACGGGTTCATCACAAATAATGAGCTTTGGTCCAAGGGCCAACGCTTTGGCGATACCCAGTCTTTGACGCTGACCACCTGAGAATTCATGGGGAAACCGCTCGTAATGTTCTTCACTGAATCCAACTTTGCGCAGCAACGACATGGCTTTCTCCATTCTGTCCCGTTTGTTGCCCTTCTTGTGGATTAATAGCGGTTCTTCAATGGAGTATCCTATGCGTTTACGGGGGTCCAGCGAGGTATACGGGTCCTGAAATACCATCTGCATATGCTGCCTGTAGCTTCGCAATTCTTTTTTGCTTAACCCCAGAATATCCGTGCCCTCATAAAATGCTTCCCCGGACGTTGGCTCAACAAGTCTGAGAATCGACCGCCCGAGTGTGCTTTTACCGCAGCCGGATTCGCCTACCAGGCCAAAGGTTTGTCCAGTGTGGATGTCAAAGGATACCCCGTTAACTGCCTTGACTTGCCCCCTGGTTCTGCCAAAAGAAGATCGAACAGCGAAATGTTTGTTCAGATTGCTAACCTGCAGCAGCGGCTTCGACTCAACCAATGATTTCGAGTTCATGTGTTTCCTCCTGAATCGTTGCTATTCCGGGATACCAGCAGCGTACCGAATGGTTTTCGTCCACCTGTTTCAAAGAGGGCGCTGCTCGCAAGCATTGTTCATCCGCATAAGCGCATCTTGGAGCGAATCGGCAGCCTGTCGGAACCTGATGCAGTGCGGGTACCGTTCCCTCAATGACATGGAGCTTGCTGTGCTGCTTGCCATCAATACGGGGAATGGATTTCATTAAACCTGACGTATACGGATGCTGGGGATTGAAAAATAAATCGTCCACGCTCGCCTCCTCCACGACCTGTCCAAGATACATGACGGCCACTCTTGTACACGTCTCTGCGACTACACCCAGGTCATGTGTAATCAGGATGACACCAAGTCCCGTCTTCGCTTGCAGACTTTCGATCAGCTCCAGAATTTGCGCCTGAATCGTCACATCCAGCGCCGTCGTTGGTTCATCCGCGATAAGCAGTTTCGGATTACAGGCAAGTGCCATGGCAATCATGACCCGCTGTCGCATCCCTCCCGAAATCTCATGCGGATGCTCATCCACCCTCTTTTCCGGTGAGGGGATACCTGTCATACGCAGCAGATCCACGGCAGCCAGACGCGCCTGTCTGCCATTCATGCCTTGATGCAGCTTCAAGCTCTCGGCAATTTGTTTGCCGATCGTCTGAACCGGATTCAGGGAAGACATGGGGTCTTGAAAGATCATAGAGAGTTCATTGCCACGTATGCGTTCCATTTGTCTTTTGGACAAACTTAATAGATCGGTTCCTTCGTAGAGGACTTCACCCGAGTAATCCACATAATCTTCATCAAACAGTCTGAGAATGGATTCGGCGGTTACGCTTTTCCCGCAGCCGGACTCACCTACGATGCCCAACGTCTCCCCGGCAAGGACGTGGAAGGATACACCTTCCACCGGATGAATGGTTCCTTTTTCGGTTGAAATCGACACTTTCAGGTCCTTCACCTCAAGCAGCGGTTGTTTTCCCACGACGTCTCCCCCTTTTCACCTTATTCGCATGCGGGTCGAGCAGATCTCTAAGGCCATCGCCGAACAGGTTCAGACCCAGTACAACGAGCATCAGGAAAATGCCCGGGAAGACAGTCATCCACCAAGCGTTGTAGATCACCGTTTTTCCGTCAAAAAGCATATTCCCGAGACTTGGGGACGGGGAAGGAATGCCTGCTCCAAGAAAACTTAGAGAAGCTTCCGTCAGGATCGATACGGCAAAAATAAAGCTGGATTGGATAATGAGCGGAGACAGCGTATTGGGCGCCATATGAATCCAAATAATGCGCCAGCTGCTTGCTCCCTGCGCATGTAACGCTTCAATATAAGTTAACTCCCGAATGACCAGCGCCTTGGAACGAATAATCCGGGCCATCGATGGAATGAAGATAATACTTAGGGCGATAATGACATTGCCCGGATTCGGGCCAAGAGCCGCCATAATGGAGATGGCAAGCAAAATGGACGGAAAAGCGAACAAACCATCACAGATGCGCATAAAGATGTGATCCAGCACCGAATAACTTGCGGACAATAACCCCACAATCATGCCGATCAAAGAAGACACGACCGTAACAGAGAAACCAACCGCAACCGAAATACGCAAACCATATACGGCGCGAGTGAATACATCACGTCCAAAGTTATCTGTGCCAAATATGTGCTGCCCGTTGGGCCCTTTAAGTCGATTCACCGGATCAATCTGTAACGGCCCGTATGGTGTAAGCAGCGGCCCGATGATTACCAGAAGCACAACAACGAGCAGAATTCCCGCACCTGTGGTTAATAACTGATTGTGCATAAAGCGCCTTAATGCGATGCGTCTGCCTTTCCCTTTGTGAAGTCCTGACGCAGCGATGGTGGTATCCGGATTGGTTATCAAGTTGTCTCCACCTCCTTCATTTCTTGCTTAATCGAACTCGTGGATCGACCAAACCATACAACAAATCAACGATTAGATTTACGAACACATAAGCCACTGTAACCAGCAGCACCGAACCCTGGATAACGGAGTAATCTCTTCGGCTAATCGAATTGACGATGAGCTGCCCCACTCCCGGAATATTGAATAGCGTTTCTATAACCGCAGCACCAGTAACCAGCCCACCGAACGATTCCCCAATAACTGTGAGAATAGGGATGAATGCAACGCGTAACGCATGCGTATACACGATCGTTTTTTCTTTGACACCCTTGGCTTTGGCGGTTTTGATAAAATTGCCGGACATTACATCCAGGATGGAGGATCTTGTCATTCGGGTAATGAGCGCTGCCTGAATGATGCCGAGCACGATGCCAGGGAGCAACAGATATTTGAGATGCTGCCACAGACCCTCTGTGAGCGGTTGATACCCTGCAACGGGAAGCCAGCGCAGCTTCACGCTAAAGAACATGACCAGCAGTGATCCCAACAGAAAACTCGGAATGGAGATGCCCAGCATGGAGAAACCCATCACCGATTGGTCCACGATGGTCCCTCTTCGCTTGACTGCTGTAATGCCAAGGAACAAGGCGAGAAACACACCAATCACCTGTGCAATGATCGCAAGGGACAATGTAGGCGCCAGTCGTTCAAAAAAAGCCTCTGTCACAGGTTTGTCCAGAAAGATGGACTCCCCCAAATTCCCGGATAACAGCCCCAGCAACCAAATGCCGAATTGCTCATAGATCGGTCTGTCCAAACCCAGCTTGCTTCTTAGCTCATCGATATCAGCTTTGCTCGCCTCTTCACCCAGCAGAATCGCAGCCGGGTCCCCTGGTGTGACATGAATGATGGAGAACACCACGATTGCCACCACAAACAGGACAGGTATCAAGGACAATAACCGACGAACAATATATCCAACCATATGGGGGCCACCTCACTTTCCAATGGCAAACGGAAAGGCGTATTCCTGTGGAAGCGATGCTACGCCTTTTCATCCGCTGCCTTTCCTTTTAACTATTTGTTATTGGCTGTATTCCAGAAGATCGGGCCCAAAATGTTCTGGAAACCACTGATATTTTTCGATAGTGCTGTAACCTGTTTGGTGTGCCCGATCTGAGAGAATGGAACTTCGGTCCATACAAATTGCTGCAATTCATCAATGAGCGGTCTTGCGGCCTCTACTGAATTGGACGTCCGGATTCCTTGAAGTAACTCGCTCAGTTTCTCGCTTTTCAGCAGCCCTGCTCCGCCTCCCCAGAACGCATACTGGTAGAACGTAGGCCGGAACGCATAACTCATAGGGTAGATATCCCACCCTGTACCTGTCCCGAGTTTTTCCTGCAAAGTAGGCCAATCATAGACATCCAGCTTAACCTTGACGCCAATCGACTCCAGCTCCTGCTGCAAAACAACCGCTACGTTATATTGATCCACATAATCTCTCGTTGTGAAAATTTTGATTTCTTCGCCGTTATAGCCTGCTTCCTGAAGCAATTGCTTTGCTTTATCCGCGTTAGCCTGGCTGTACGATTCTTTGCCTGCTTCCGAATACCAGTTCGGATATTCGGGTAGAACCAGAGAGGATGTCTTCACATAAAATTGTGGATCACGGAATGCCGATGTCAGTATGTCATCCACGTTCTGAATGGCATTAACAGCCTGACGAAGTTTGACGTTCTTGAACAAGCCGTCATTACTGTTATAGAAATATCCAATCATGCCTCCCGGACTGAGGAAGGTTTGCAAGTCGGGATTGTCGGCGATCTGCTGTTCATTATCCACAGAGATATTCAGCGCAATGTCGTATTCCCCAGAAGTAATCCCGGCAAGACGGGTTGACTCGTCTGTTACAAAGCGGAAGTACAGGTCATCGACCAGCGCTTCCTTTTTGCCGCCTGCTCCATCACTCGGCTCGGCACGGGCGGAGTATTCGTCATATTTTTTCAAATGAATATACTGATCCTGCTTCCACTCCTCCAATTGAAACGGACCTGTACCGATGAATGATTTGATGCCTTTATCATCTGCTTCATCAACCACTTCTTTCGGGTAGATTGCCGCTGCGGGAATCGGATCAGCAAGCAGTTGCAGTGTTAGCAGAAACGGTGTTTTCAATTGAAGTACGACGGTATATGGGTCCGTTTCTTTGGCCTCGGCACCCACGAAGTTCGCTTTACCATGACTTGACAGTTTGATCCAGCGATTCAGGGAAGCGACAACGTCCTCCGCCTGCAGTTCCTTGCCATTATGAAACTTCACACCTTGGCGCAGATGGAATGTATAGGATAACTTGTCGTCGCTGATCTCATAGGATTCTGCCAGCAGCGGAATGACCTGTGCATCTTTGTCCAACGTTACCAGCTGCTCATAGATCTCGCGTGAAATATCCTTGACCGCTGTATTGGAAGACACATGTGCATCCAGTGTGACCGGTTGTGTTGGATAGCCAATGTTCAGTGTCCCGCCTGTCTTGCCTTCTGCCGGTGTCTGCTGTGACGAGCTTTCACCGGTTGTTGAAGAGGCTTGTGTACTCTGCTGGCCTTCTCCACCTGATGCGCAACCTGCCAGAAGCAGGAATGCCAGAATGATCATTAAAGCAGGCTTGGTATGTTTTCTCATCATGTAACCCCTCTCGCTCTTATGCATAATGTTAAATCCGATTTCACTGTCCTGAAAGATATACAAGTGTTCATGTCGGATTAGTGAAAATTGGTATTTTCAGGCTAAGGGAACAGAGGTCTTTTGTAAAATAAGCAATAGTAATGTGTTAATTCATTTTTTGTAATCTACGAAAAAAGCTTGATTCTCTGTACTTCCAACTATTCCGATGGTAATATACAACTTAAATTTCACCCTTTATCTGGAAGGAGTCATGAACATGACAACGATACAACGCTTGGATGCTGCACTTGCGGCACATATCGAGAAGGTCGAACATTATAAACAGGTACAAACCCTGCTTGCCTGGGATGCTCGCACAGGGGCACCTCGAAAGGGCGCACCCTACGCCGCACGAGCCAAAGCAACATTGGCTGGAGAACTATTCAAGTTACAGACCGATGCTGATTTCGGTTCGCGACTAGAGGACGCAGCACAACAAGAGGACCTTGATGAGCTATCCAAGCGAATTATTGCAGAGCATTGGAAAACGTATAAACGCTGGAGTGCCATTCCTGTGGAGGAATATCAGGCATTTGTACAGCAGCAAGGTCTTGCAAACGCAGCTTGGCTGGAAGCCAGAGCTGCCAATGATTTTTCCATTTTTGCTCCGCATTTGAAACAGATCTTTGATGCAAGCTTGAAATTTGCCGGATACTGGGGGTACGAGCAGCATGCATATGATCCACTCGTGCAGCAGTTTGATCCTGACCTGGATAAGGTAACGTTGGATCGCATTTTCAGTGAGCTGAAATCTGCTCTCATACCGCTGATCCGTCGTGTCACCTCTTCCGCTAAACAACCGGACACCTCCATATTCACTCATCCCTTCCCACTTGAACAGCAGCGGCAGCTTGGGATCGAGCTATTACAAGCCATTCGCTACGACTTTGATGCCGGGCAATTCGGTGCAACCGTCCACCCATTCAGTTCTGCCATCAATCCTTACGATGCACGACTCGCAGCCAAATTTGTTGAAAATGACGTTCGCGTCTCCTTGTGGAGTGCTTTACATGAAGGAGGCCACTCGCTCTATACACAGAATATTGACCCCAACCTGATACATACCGGACTTGGGATCTTCACTTCGTACGGCATTCATGAATCCCAATCGATCTTTTTCGAGAAATTCATTGGAAGACACAAAGGCTTCTGGGATAACAACTATTTTATTTTGCAAAAAATCAAACCTGAAACGTTTGGCCATGTGAGTTTGGATGACTTTTATTTCGCCTTAAATGCAGTAAAACCGACGTTTAACCGTTTTGAGGCCGATGAGCTTACCTACAACCTGCATCTCATTATTCGGTATGAGCTGGAACAAGCCATAATTGCTGGAGAAGTGGATTACGAAGGATTGCCTGAAGCATGGAATGATAAATATGAGGAATATCTGGGGATTCGTCCCCCGACTCATCTGGAAGGCATTTTACAGGATGGACACTGGAGCGCCGGATTTGGATTATTCCCTTCCTATACCCTTGGGTTTGTCTATGCAGCACAAATACACCAAGTCATCCGCCGCGAACTTCCCGATTATGATCATTTGATTGAATCAGATCATATTGAGACAATTACCGGATGGCTAACTACTCATATTCATCAATTTGGTAAATCAAGATCGGCGGACGAGCTAATTAAGTCCATCACCGGAAAAAGTATTGATACCGCTCCATTAATTCATTACTTAACGGATAAATACGAGCAGCTCTATGAACTGTAATGATTGTGCACAACAAAAAAAGCGAGAATTGATCCTCGCTTTTTTTATATCATTCTTTAAATGAAATGTTGTATGACTTATTCAAAGAAATCATCGAACGACCGCACAGGTGTTACATCCATGGGCTGCTTGGACGCGGCCAGACACCCATATGCCCCCACATATACGATCAAGCATAACAATATTAATGATAACATGTTAAGCACTCCCTTTTCCTCATCTCACAATTTCATGACCAAGCGCTGTCCCTGTTACCCCCTATCAGCCCTACCCATTCAGAATCCTCTTTTTCAAAATACGATTCACTTGCTCCGAGCTGGCCAGCATCAGGATAAGGAAGACAAGTACAACCAGCGGGAATAAGCCGATATTGGTTTTCGAAGCGAGAACGCCAAAAAGCGGAGGAAGCAATGTGGTTCCTGTGTATGCCAGTGCCATCTGGTATCCCATTAATCGGGCAGAATTTGCTTTCCCGAATCGAGCTGGAGTTTCATGAAGAAGTCCGGGATAGATGGGTGCAAGCCCCAATCCAATCAGCATAAATCCAGCCAGCGCAAACGAAATGGATAATGGAAGCAATAAAATGATTCCACCCACAATGGCGGTCACCTGACCCGCCAGAATTAACACCCGATTTTTTATTTTTAACGTGATAAAGCCTGTAATCAGCCTGCCCATCGTAATGCCACCGTAGTATAAGGAGATCCATCCCGCAGCCGTTTCTGCCGAGATATTTCTTGCGCCTACCAGATAGCTGGCTCCCCATAAACCGACCGTCGTCTCCACGCCACAATAAAACAGAAATGCGATCAGTGAGTTTTTGACTCCCTTAATCTTTAATACATTCCGTTCGGGTCTGTTCTCACGCTGTACTAACGTATTGTCTGCTTGCACATGATCTGATTCGTTGTTCACACTCGCGCTCTCCCGACTTGCAGCAACACGCTTCCACAACGGCAACGTGGCAAACAAAATAAGGACGAGGCAGCACTGGACGACAGCTACAGCTGTATACCCGCTTCTCCAGGAATGATGTTCCGCAATGTAATACGACATAATGATCGGCCCTGTCGTCGCGCCAACACCCCAGAAACAGTGCAGCCAGTTCATATGGTGTGCTTTGTAATGCTCTGCGACATAATGATTCAGCGCAGCATCAACGGCACCAGCCCCTAGACCCAGAGGAATAGCAAGAATGACGAGCCATATCAATGAAGGGGCGAGGGAAAACCCAAGGAGTGCTCCGGCAGTCAGACAACAGCTAATTAACGTTACTTTGCCTGTTCCCCATTTTTGAATAACCGTTCCGCTTGCCAAGCTTGAAACGATGGTTCCCCCTGCAACGACCATCGACAGAATTCCAGCTGACCCAAACGAAGCACCAAGTTCAGGCCACATGACTGGCCATGCTGACCCTAGCAAGGAGTCGGGAATCCCCAGACTGATAAACGCAAGGTAGATAATGATAAGAAACCAAGTTGCCATAAATAAATCCCTTCCCTGCATATAAATTAAAAGTAAATGAACACAATAATGATGATTAAACCACTTTATTTATCTACTTTATAAAGTTCATTTATTATATTGCGTCAAAAAAATTCCTTTGTCAAGAGATCGTATCAGCCAAATTAAAACAGCTGCCGATCTGGCTGAGAAACTCCAGCCGGCAGCTGTTTTTTGAATATAAGAAAAAGGCGGCTTATCGCCGCCTCCATTTTAACGTTTCTCTACATATTTAAATCTCTACATACAGGGCCTGCTTTCTTCATAGATCATGCCCTTCAGGCACCAGTGTATCTTGAAAAATGAAACTCTACATCGTTATTCTATGGGTTTAGATGTTTACCGCGCTCATCCCAAGCTTCCATATTCAGCTCACTGTTGATCGTTACAGCAGTTAATGCACCAAGCGAAGCAGCAGTAATGGCCTGATACATCTCCGATGCTGCATCTCCAGCGCTGAACACACCCGTTACAGTCGTTTTGCCGTACTCATCCACAACAACCGTACCCGCATCCGTAACCTCACAGCCTATCGTCTGTGGTAGCTCTGATCCAGCCGTTAGCTTCGGTCCAAAGAAAATCCCCGTGCACGAGATTTCGGTACCATCCTCTAACACAACCTGCTGCACCATCCCATCGCTTGATTCAATGGATCGAATCGGGGAGTCCCATACCGGAACACCATGCTGCTTCAATTCTTCCCGCTGCTCATCCGTCAACTCATCAGGTCCATTCGTGCAAATGGTAAACTGGCTTGTCCAGCCCGAGATCGTCTTGGCCATATGAAATGCCTTGGCTCCATTCAGAATGATGACAAGCCGTTGATCTCTTAATTCCCAACCATCGCAGTAAGGACAGACAAAAGCACTCTTGCCATATACTTCTTTCAACCCGTTTATATCCAGCGGAAGGTCTTTTTTCCCTACTGCAAACAAAATTTTCTTCGTGCGATAGACTTCTCCTTGGGCCGTTGTAACTTGAAAATCACCATCTGTTCCTGTCACTGAAGTCGCTGTGTCCCCTACAAAATGAACGGACGGGTAAGCGCTAATCTGTTCTTTCGCAACCTTCCGAAATTCACGTGGACTTGCACCATCTCTCGTCAAGAAACCGTGTGTTTCACGCGTGACCCAATTACGTGGGCGTTCATCATCTATGACCACCACCTCTTTGCGAGCTCGTCCTAATACAAGTGCAGCATTAAGACCCGCTGGTCCTCCGCCTATAATTAATACATCCATCTTTTGATCCATATTTAACACCCTTTCCAGATATCCAATATCCTTTATTGTTTCAAAAAAAAGGTCCCATCCTGATTACCTCTTGCCGCTTTGCAGCAGTTCACTAAAAGCAACGATGCATGAGGTGATCACTTCAATACTATTAAAGACCTCTTATATCTACAATAACCAAATAAAACTCAACATGCAAGAAAAATATTCTTTTCTTGTTATTATTGCTATTTGGTTTCAATGACCTGTATCACAGAAAATCATTTTTAACAATTAAAAAAAACCTTGTTTTTAAATTGTTCACAATCAAATGACATTATTTTAAATACTAAATCGTTAATTAATTCACATAGTGTATTGAATGCTATAATAAAACCACGAGATATATAAGTATAGATATAGGAAGTGAGTTCTTGAAAACATTGAATAAAGGGTCACGGCCCGAAATCAGCCTGGAGTATACTAGCTCGATTCCGAAAGTATTTTTTGATACGATCAAGATCGGAATCATCAAATCCAATCTGATCGCCATGTTTGCCGGTTTGAGTTTGGCTTTGTATGTATTTGATGCATCCATTTTAGCTAATATTGTACCCATTATCCTCTCTGTCATCGGGTCTTCCCTGATTATCGGAGCAGCCGGGGTGTTTAACAATTTGTATGATCGGGATATCGATGCGATCATGGAACGCACCAAAACACGTCCGACGGTAACAGGTCGGGTAGATACCAAAACAGGTTTGATCCTCGGTATTGCCATTACGATTATCGGGGGCATCATGTTGTATATCGCTTCCCCTTCGGCTGCCGTATTCGGCATATTGGGACTGTTGCTGTACGTGTTCCCTTATACGATGTGGACCAAGCGGACAACCGTATACAATACGGAAGTGGGAAGTCTTTCAGGTGCTGTTCCTCCGCTTATCGGTTGGGCAGCCATTTCACCAGAGCTCGGTCACTATGAAATTTGGGCTTTGGTCGTTACCATGCTGTTGTGGCAGATGCCTCACTTCTATGGCATTGCCATTCGAAGATTCGATGAATACAAAGCCGCTGGTGTTCCCATGCTTCCTGTTGTAAAAGGAATCAGACGGACATACATCCAGACAAATGTTTATCTGGTATTGTTGTTATTCTCCAGCTTCTTGTTCTGGCCGATGAGTCCGTTCATTGCCATTGTTGCGTTTTTGGTAAGCTTGGCCTGGCTTATTCTTAGTGTGGCAACCTTCGATAAGAAAGAAACCAAGAAATGGTCACATAAAATGTTTATTTTCTCCATTAACCACATCACGATTATCTTCCTGGTCATCATTGCGTATTCATTGATTGCACAGCTGATCAAATAAAGATGGACCAGATGAGCAATAATAAAAGCCGTACAGATCTTAACTCTTTCGATAAGAGTTGTCTGTACGGCTTTTTTCATTTGTTTTTATATCGTAAAAATCTTATTCTATCCCACTTTAACCGGTGTTTGCTCACCTTGCCAAAGCAGCTGCATCTCTTCATTAGTAGCAAGCAAATCTGATAAGCTGCCCTCGGCCTCAATTCGTCCATCCTTCATGACGATGATATGATCTGCCTTCGCAAGTGCTGCTCTGCGGTGAGACACCGCAATACATGTGACATCTGGCTCCTGAAACAAACCTTCCCAGACCTGTTGCTCGGTTTCCACATCCAGCGCACTGGACAGATCATCGAAGATGAACAGGTCTGCTTCTGTCATCAGCATGCGTCCGGTAGCCGCGCGCTGAATTTGACCACCAGACAGCATTACACCTCTTGGACCTACGGACGTTTCGAGTCCTTGATCCAGGTTTTGAATATCTTTATCCATAACAGCCAAGCGAATGGCTTTTGCAAGTGCGACTTCGGTACGGCCCTGTTTACCCTGAACGATATTTTCTTTCAACGTATCACTGAACAGTCGAGGTACTTGCGGCGTATATGCTGCTCTGGGCGGCATCAGGAAGGTAGCGGGATCTACATCTTTACCATTCCAGCGAATCGTACCTTCCTGCTTGGGCAGCAGTCCCAGAAGTGTGCGGACCAGAGTCGACTTGCCAGAACCGATCCGTCCAGTGATGACCAGAAATTGTCCCCGCTTCACGCGGAAGCTGATATTCTGTATTCCATTTGCAGAATGAGGATATTGGTACGCCAGATTGCTGATCTCCAGCTCTCTTAGCTTCTCTTTGGGATCTCTCTGTTCATTAGGAAGCTCAGGGGGATCTTCATTCAGATACGTCTCTCTGAAATCCATGATCCGGTCCTCCTCCCCAGGACGAAACAAGGTTCGCATGCGGTCAAAAGATACTTTGAGCCGTTTATGCTGAAATACCATATAGCCAAACAATGAGATGCTAAATCCAATATTGGCAAGATAACTGGTGAACAAGGCAAAATTACCTACAGTGAAATTGCCGGATTTCATCTCGGCTGCACACATCAGGAGAATGAGACCTGTACAGATACTGAGCACATGCTGATTAAGTGATCTCATCCACTGTTTGAACAGATTATCCCGGAGTGCGGCTTGACGACGTTCTTCATTGAGTTTGTTAAAACGAGTAGAGACATGCTCTTCTGCCTGCCCAAGTTTCAGTGCTTGCACAGCCCCAAAGGTTTCAGCAATGAAACTGGTGATTCGTCCTGTCGACTCACGATTAACCTGAGCATATCGACGAGCCCGATTACCTGACAAGTTATTCAGCAACGTTACGACTACCAGTGGCAAAACAGCTACCAAAGTGATTTTCCAGTTAATGTTCGCCATGATGACGATGGATACAATGGCAAACACGAGCCTTCCCCAGAAATCCACCCAGGATTCCACATACTCAACCACTTCATCCACATCATCCCGAAAGCGGCTCATGGCCTCCCCCGGTGAAGCTGGTAAATTGCGTCCTGGCCAGCGCATAATCCCAGCGAGCATGTTGGTACGCAGAATGGCCTGAATATGGTAAATGTACGTGATCCATGCATAGAAAGCGGCAAAAAACGTCCCTACTCTTACCGCTCTGATCAAAGCAATGAAGATCAGCGGAGCTGCCAGCCACATATAATCACTGGAACCCGCCGTTGTCCGGTCAAAGAACCACTGCATCCCGATCCCTATTGCCAGCGGCAAAGAATGAAATATACACCATAACAATCCGTTGATCAAAAATAGAAAAGGCCTGAATCGAAACAAACGGCCTATAAATCCTGTTACATTCACGCCAATTCCTCCTCTCGCCCTGTAATCAGCAATCTGGCATAATGTGAAGCCGGATCGCTGGCGAGTGCTTCTCTGGCTCCGAATTCCAGTACCTTGCCATCACCCAGTACCATAATCTGATCGACCTTTTCCAAAGTAGCCAGGCGATGTGCAATAATAATTCCCGTACATTGCTTCATCAACTGATCAATGGCAGACTGAAGCATGCTCTCTGTAGCAGCATCCAGCCGTGAGGAAGGCTCATCGAGAATAACCAGGCTAGGTTCAGTCAGGAATACTCGCGTCAAGGCAAACAATTGAGCTTCCCCTGCCGATAATGAAGAACCGCCTGCCTTTAGATGAGTGTCCAACCCTGCGGGCTGTGATTCAATCCATTGACTTAATCCCAGTCGATCCGTTGTCTCCTTAATGATCTGATCCGAGACATCCTGGTTAAACAGCGTTAAATTGTCTCGCAACGTACCGTCGAACAGTTGTACATCCTGCGTAACCATACCAACCCTGCGGTAAAGGGCAGGCAAGGTAAGCTCTGTAATATCTTTGCCACCCACCCGAATTGTTCCGCTATCCAGATTGTACAGGCGCAGAAGTACCCGACTGAGACTTGATTTGCCGCTTCCAGTACGACCGATGATGCCAAGCCGTTCGCCAGGTTTAATGGCAAAGTTAATATTCTGCAATACAGGTTTATCCTCGTTATAACTGAAGTTTACCTGCTTGAATTCCAGACCAAGCGGCCCTTCTGGCAGCTGATCTTCTCTTCCGTTTTCGATCTCACTGCGCAAAGACAACAGTTCTCTCGACCGAAGCATACCGGATTTCGCCTTCTGAAACTCTTGAACTTGATCACCCAACATCTCAATCGGATCATTAAGCATTTGTGTGTATTGATATATCAGAAACAGGGTTCCGATGCTGATGATGCCTTGCATGTAGTAATGAACACCGAGCAGAAGTACTGCCGTGACTGCAAGTGCGAACAGAATGACCGTTGTATTCCATGGAATCACCCGAAGCAGCCAGGCTTTCCTTCCTTTTTGAAATACAACACGCATCGTACGATAAAAGCGATTCATCACATACGGGACATGCCC